>Ga0099364_10001282_pt1 | contig 41910 bp, 34 predicted proteins | sample TergutTh196P3_FD_73070 | JGI IMG/M metagenome (GOLD analysis project Ga0099364, IMG submission 73070) | Microcerotermes parvus P3 segment gut microbial communities from Pointe-Noire, Republic of the Congo - Th196 P3 | ecosystem: Host-associated > Arthropoda: Insects > Digestive system > Gut ...
CCTTTGTAAGAACCATTCTTGACGTAGCTCACGCTACCGCAGTGGGTGCATTGCATACGATTCCTCCTCATTCAGATTAAACAGATATATAACATAATACCACAATCAATATAAAGTGAGCAATCCTTTTTATAAAGGGGGCTAAAACCATGCCGCGTTATCGTCCAACGCTGTGTTACCGCCGTAGGGGCAGACCTATGTGTCTGCCCAACATCGGGCGAACACGCAGGTTCGCCCCTACAACACCCACTCGCCCGCTTGCGGCGTAGGGATTAAAAATTTTTAACCCCTACAGCGGCGCGGTTAGCTCCCCTTATAGTAGCTTTATTTGCGGAAAACTCTATATAACCGGCAAGGATTGCGCTTGATATATATTCAAGTAATACTTTAAGTTTACTTTCTATATGATTGATTTTATTAATTAATCAATCGTCTCAATGCAAAGCCTCGTAGATGACTTCCGCCAATGCCCGCCCGATGCCGGGCGTTTGCGCCAGTTGTTCCACGCTTGCTTCCGCGACTCCGGCAAGGCCGCCGAAGCGGCTGACCAGCGCCTTGCGTCTTGCCGCGCCCACGCCGGGAATGCTGTCCAGGCGGGATTGTTTTCTTGCCTTGCCGCGTCGCGCGCGATGTCCGGTAACGGCAAAACGGTGCGCTTCGTCGCGGATTTCCAGTATCAGGCGCAATGCCGGATGTTCCGCGCCTAACTGTAATGCTCCCCGCCCATCAGTAAAGACCAGGGATTCCGCCCCGGCCTTGCGTCCTTCCGCCTTGCAAACGCCTGCCAGCGCCACATCAGGAAGTCCGATTTCCTGTAGTGCCTCCATTGCCGCGCCGACCTGTCCCTTGCCGCCGTCAATCAAAATCAGGTCGGGAATCACGCCTTCTCCCGCGACGGCTTTTGCATAACGGCGCATTACTGCCTGTCGGATCGCCGCATAGTCATCCCCCGGCTCGATGTCGCGGATATTGAAGCGGCGATAGGCGGAATTCTTCATGCCGCTATCGGTCGAATTTTCCCCTTCGGCCTGATAGACCACACAGGAAGCCACCGGCAATTCGCCTTGGGTATGGCTGATGTCGAAGCATTCGATCCGGCGGGGAATTTCCGGCAGTTCCAGAGTTTCCTGCAATGCCGACAGGCGTTCAGCCTGACGCCCGCCTTCCCTGTTCCTTGCCAGAATGGCAAGGCGCGCATTTTGCTCCGCCATGCTTACCCAGGCGCGATGCGCGGCGAGTCTGGCTGTCGTCATGGTCGTCGTCCGTCCTGTAGCTTCCAGCGTGGCGACGCATTCGTCCTCCTCGTCCGGCAAGGGCGACAGAATGAGGCGAAGAGGCGCGGGATGCAAGGCGTAATGCTGATTGATAAAGGCGGCAATCGCTTCTTTTGGCGTCGCTTCCCCGTCCCAGGCCGGAAAAAAGGGATGATCGCCCAAATGCCGTCCGCCCCGAACCATTGCCAGATTGACGCACAATTGCCCATTTTCACGCAGAGCTATGATCACATCGGCATCCTCGCCCTTGCCGCTGTCCATAAATTGCTGTTCCTGAACCTGTCGCAACGATTTCAACTGATCGCGATATAACGCCGCCTGCTCAAAAGCCAGTCGTAAAGACGCGGCTTCCATTTTTTCTTTCAACAGCGCCATCACTTCATTCTGTCGTCCGCTCAAAAACCAGATTGCATGGCGCGTGTCATCCGCGTAATCTTCCCTCGTTACCAGATTGGGCACGCACGGCCCGGAGCAGCGCCGAATCTGGTAAAGCAGACAAGGGCGGGAGCGGTGCGAAAATACGGAATCCTCACAGGTGCGAAGGCGAAACATTTTTTGCAGAAGCTGGATGCTCTCGCGTACCGCATTGGCGGAAGGAAAAGGGCCGAAGTAATCCGCTCTTTTCCCCGGAGCGCCCCGAAAAAAGGCCAGACGCGGAAAATCGCCCCGGCTGATGACAATGTACGGATAGGACTTGTCGTCCCTAAACAGGATGTTGAAACGCGGGGAAAGGCGTTTGATGAGGTTGTTTTCCAGGAGCAACGCTTCTGCCTCAGAATGGGTCACGGTTGTCTCGATCCGCGCGATTCGGCTGACCATCAGGGCAATGCGCGGACTCGACAAACGCCTCTGAAAATAGGACGACACCCGCCGCTTCAGGTTCTTGGCCTTGCCCACGTATAGGAGTTCGTCCTTCGCGTCCAGCATCCGGTAGACACCGGGCAATTCCGGCAAGGTCGGGAGAAAGGCGCAAAAGTCGAAGGAAATGGAAGGCGGGGCAAAGGTCATAGCCAAAAACCGGCAAAAATGGGCTTGCCGCATTATGCCTGATAGCGAAATTATGGCAAAAGTCCGCTACCTGCGCCTCAAAAGAGGCAAGCCGGTTCTGCTCTTGCGACATAGTTGAACACGCATCGAGCGCAATCCTCGAAATGAATGGCGAGATGAGCGAGATAGTTGTTTTTGGATCCGAAAGTTCTCTAACCTGTGTCGAGTAATCCCCGGCCTGAAGAATGTGGTGACTCAATTTTGCATGGGCGTCATCCACAAGCGTCTGGTCGGGAATGACTGCTTGCGCGGGCTGGACGCAGCCGCCTGCATCTTTTATCAGTCAATTGAGCAGATGCCAAAAAATACATCCGGCATGGTCGGATGATGGTTTTCCTGTCGGGATGCTGGGGCTGTGGCGCTGTTGGCGCTATGTTGAAATTACGGTAAACAATTGATATACGGTCTTGACATGCCTCGTGCCAATGGGGTAGCCTTGCCCCGATTAGTTTGTTAGCAGTACGCTTTTGAGAACGGAAGCAAACAAGCGATGACTGACTTTATGCAAAGTGAAATATCTCTGCTCCCTGTCCGTTGGAAGTCTGCGCTTGCGCGCGATTTTACGAGAGGCTTTCATGATGCGATATGCTCTCTCGGATTCATTTCAGGAAGAAACGCAACATGAGCCGACACGATGTGGAAAACAAAGGCCAGGGCAAAGCGGCGGCGCATGTCCCTGTTTTGCCTACGCCAGACTCTTCAGAGTCTGCTGCCGTAGCGGCAGAGAATGTCCAGGAAATTCCTGAACAGCCTGCTGCCGCTCAAAAACCGCCTGCTACTGCTCAAAAACAGCCTGCTGCCAAACAACCTGCTGTTGCCCAAAAAATACCCATTAGCTTGCTTGTTCCATCCCCTTACAACTCTAGGCGCTTCCGAACACAACGGCGAATCAAGGAGATTGCCCAATCACTCTCCGCGCATGGGCAAAGGGAAGCTCTGCGGGTATACCGCGGGACAGGAGATTTTCATGGGAAATTTGTGATCGTCTCTGGAGTGACCCGTTTTCTGGCGGCCAAGACTTTGGGCTGGTCAGCCCTGGATGCAATTATTGATCCCACGCTGAATTCGAATGTTCCTCTCGTGCTGGTCAGGTTAAGCCGCCTCCACAATGACACGTTGGCAGAGACCGATATGGATCATGCCGCAATCGTCGCTGACCTTGAGGACAAGGAAGGCTATAGCCAGGGCGCGATAATGGCGGCAATGGGGTTCAACACTCCGCGCAAACTACTCAAATTGAAGTCATTCAGGGAGTTGCCCAAGGCAATTTTCAATATAGCCGCGCAAAACCCGGATAAATTCACCGTCGAATTAGCCGAAATGCTGAACAATGCTGTCTCATCACTTGGTGAAGATAAGGCTGTTTTGCTTGCCAATGAGCTGGTCGCGGAAAATCTCTCCGGGGAACAGCTAATCGGGCGCATTCGAGTTGAGTGTCGCAAAATTGCCAGCACGCCTGTTCGGGCAAAAAAAGAGCGGACGGCCTTGATTCATTTGGGCGACACAAAGGTTGGCAATCTTCGCGTCATGCGCTATCCCGATTCCGACAAGAGAAGAGTTAAATTGGATGTGCAGCTTCCTGAGGATGCCGCCAAGAACTTCTTTATAGAGCTTGAAAGCCTGATTCAGAAGATGAAAGGGAAATGGTAAGCAGGTCTTCGCTCTCTCGTCGGTCATAAAGGTCATTGGCTTTTGTAAGCCATTGATTTTAAAGGAGTGCGCCAACGCAAAAAACCCATTCGCGGGCTTGCCGCCTCCTTTTCCAGCTATGTCGGGATTCGCGTTTCGCTTGCCCAACTTGAACACGCATCGAGAGCAATCCTCGAAATGAATGGCGAGGTGGGCGAGATAGTTGTTTTTGTGGAGCATTGGCTCTCTAACCTGTGTCGAGGAATCTCCGGCCTTCAGGCCGGGGTGACTCAACTCTTTTCCCCGAAAAAAATAGCAAAGCTCGTTCGATTTCCGGACAAAGCGAGGATGATTTTCGGACAAGGAAAATCGCCATTAATTTTCAGACTATTTTTTCATGCCCATACGAACTTTACCAACCGGCAAAGCCCGGCGCCTATCGCCAGCCAACGCAGTCGATCCGGATCAGCCATTTTTCCCCCTGTTACGGCAAAAGGCTTGGATATGCGCTTCTGTTTTGTTAGAATGCGAGGCTTCCACGGAGAGGTGGATGAGTGGCTTAAGTCGCACGCCTGGAAAGCGTGTTCAGGGTAATCCCTGACGGGGGTTCGAATCCCCCCCTCTCCGCCAGGAACTGATTGTGGTAGGAGCCGATTAGATGCGGTTCCTTGCGATAATGCACAGAAAAACAAGGGTTTAGATGTTGTTTTTCGTTGCGTTTGCTCACGATTGCTCGTTGTAAAAAACTGTTCATTGCAACTTTCGCGTAGGTATAATTGTCGGCATCGTCCATGCCAAGGAATGAAATGCCTACAAACAAACTCAAAGACCAACAAATCAAAAGCCTGAAGCCACTACCGAAAGCATACAAGGTTTTTGACGGCGGCGGTCTTTTTCTCTACGTCACTCCAACCGGCGGGAAGTTCTGGCGCGTCGCATACCGCTTGCACGGCAAACCACAAACCATTGCCTTTGGCCCATACCCGGAAATCTCCCTGGCCGCTGCGCGTGAAAAACTCGCCGCCCTAAAAACAACTCTCCGTTCCGGCGACAGTCCAATGGCGGAGCGCCACAGCAAGCGCAAAACCCCAACCTTCGCCGACGCCTGCGCCGCATACTGGTCAGGGCGTAATGATGTATCCGACGGATATAAAACCAACGCCTCCCGCGCCCTCACTATGCACTTGTACCCCAGTCTTGGAAACATACCTATCGGGGCTATCTCTCGTAACGACCTGCTCGCCTGTCTGCAACGCATGAACGCCGCCGGAAAATATGAGTACGTCCGCAAGGTGCGAATGTGGGCAGGACAAGTATGGGACTGGGCAATCGAAAACGGTCACGCAACCGAAAATCCCGCCGCCTCAATCAGACCAGAGAAGGCATTTGGAAAAAACCCCGTGGAAAGTTTCGCCGCGCTATCCTTGCGCGAAGTGCCAGACTTCCTGGAACGCCTCGCGTTGGAGCGAGACTTGAACAGCGTCCTGGCTTGTCGGATGCTTGCCCTGACCTGGGTACGAACCGGCGAACTAAGAACAATGACGTGGGACGACATTGACGACAACACCTGGGTCATACCCGCCGCAAAAATGAAACGGCGACGGGAACACATCGTACCCCTCTCCCGACAGGCACAGGCCATACTTGCCGAAATGCAGTTGCGAAGCGCCGGGAACTACGTATTCCCCGCCCCGCATCGTCTCGACAGACCCATGTCTGAAAACGCAATCCTGTACCTTATAGCCCGCATTGGATTCAAGGGTCGGATGACTGGTCACGGCTGGCGTACCATCGCAAGCACCTGGGCGAACGAGCGCGGATACGCCCCCGACGCGATTGAACGTCAGTTGGCGCACACGCCGGATAACAAGGTCAGAGCCGCGTACAACAAAGCGGAGTACCTGCCCTTGCGCCGCGAGATGATGCAAGCCTGGGCAGACTGGCTCATACCCAGTTGACGCCGTGCTTCCGCAAGGTTGACAAGCGCCAGCCATAACGCTTGCGGGTCATGTACACGTCCGGCTTAGGCAGCTTGCCCTCCAGCATCCAGCGAGACAGCGTCGTGCTTACCACGCCCGCGTTGCTGCAAACTTCAGGCCGCCACACAACACGGTCTGGTTGTTCCAGTTGCTTTTTCATGGCTCACGCTCCCGTATCAGGTAGACACGGCTCCGGCCAAAGTACGCGATTCACAATCGGCACAAGCTCCTGTATCCTGGTAATCGCTCTACGGGCTATCACCGTTCCACCGGAAATCTGCACAGCCGCATCAGCATCCACGTCCGCAATAGTCGGAGCTACCAAAATCCCGTCGGCGCTTTCCTTTACCAGCCAGCCAACTGTCGTGCATGTACTCGGCTGCGGGTCTTCGCGCTCGTCCAGCCATTCCCATCCGCTGAACGGGCTGCGGCTGTCAAGCCATTCAATCAGTACCATTTGCATTTCGTTCTCCTTTCAAACCAAGGCCAAATAAAACTTCTCAACAAACAACGGCAGCGGCAGAAACTGCCCGGTCAACGGATACCCCCACTGCGCTTCCTGCCCTTCGTCAATATCTCCGGGCATGAACGTGGTTTCAAAGTCTTCCGGCAGAGCCGCCAGCACGCCCTGCGGCGTACCCAGCACAGCCAGGCAAAGCCGGTGCGCCGCCCATTGCCTGCCAAGCCAGGCCATCTGCGCCGCCGTCATGTACTGCGACGGGCGCACCCCGTACTTCGTGACTTTCGGCAACCACTTGTACTCAACCCAGGCGTCCCGCTTCCTGCCGCCGTACCAGCTATCAGGCAAGCCCGCCTTGTACATCGTGTTGAGCTTCTCGTAGAGCAACGGCGCGGCAAACCGCGTCAACGCCCCGCGAGACCCCGCCCGCCCCATAATCGGCAAGCGGTCATTCACCCTGTTTATGAATCCAGTCTCCGGCTTTCTCATTGCTCCACCCTCCGTTCCATAGGCACAACCTCCGCCACGTGTCCCTCCGGCAACAGCGAAGCGTCTTCGTCGCGCAGCCGGTACGTCAAGGCTCGTAACTGTATCGGCGCTTCTCCGGGTATGCCGACGGTCAGATTGAACTTTCCTTCGCTTTCCGCAAGCGTCGGAAGCGGCGTAGTGCATTGCGTCGCGGCGTCCAGCCAATGCTTGAACGACACGCGGGACTCCGAGCACCAGCGTTTTACCGCGCCCCGCGACAGCACAAGCGTGTTTGTGGCGGCGACGAATCGCCCCGCCAGCGGGCGGCGCACGTTGGGGTTGTACACCATTGCCCCCAGACCCGCCCGCATGTCTCCCAGCGTGTCCGTCCTGATGATGCTGCCGTCAAGCGCGCGCAGACACTCCCGAAACAACTCCGCGCCAACAAGAACCGACGTGTCAATATGCTCACGGCTGTCCTTCAAAGCCTTCTTGAAGCCCGCCACGATGTCCGCGTCAGAGAACAGGGAAACCCCATAGGTGTCCAGAATTCGTTGCGCCAGGAGCGCCGCCGCCAACGCCCTGGCGTAAAAACGCTCCTTGGTGTGCAAGCCCAGCTTGTCCGCTACCGTCGTCTGCAACTGAACCGCCGCCGCCGACACGCTCGCCGGGTTGCGAACCACGTAATTAGCCAGCAACAGCGGTATCGCCCCACGGTTGGGAGCGAAGCGCCGCCGGACAATCCCCTGAATGACTGATAAATCGCTGCCCAAGGCCGCGCCGTCCGCCGTATCCAGATTAATCTCCAGAAACCGCAACTGCTCCGCGCTGCCGGTAGAGCGCACCGAGGACATCAAATCCCGTATCGAGACATTGCTTGACGACAACGCCATCGTAGCCCACCTGCCGGAGTCCAGTAGCCCGCCCACCTGGGTAGCCCTTCGCTTCTCGCGTCCCAGCGACAAACTATAGAACACAGCCGATAACGCTTCCGGGTCGCTGTTGGTTATTTCGTCGCAAATCAACGGGTACGAGGCCAGCGCTTTCAAGGTGCTCATCACCGCTGTCGGCGACGTGCCGCTCCCGCCCCCGGCTATCGCGCCGGAGATAGCGAGCGCCGACGGATGCGCCATCGCATAAGCGCACAGCATCTGCAACACAGATTTGCCCCGCCCGGAATCCTGCGAGTACAGATTCAAACCAAATCCCGTGCTCGGCAAAACATCAGGCTGCTCGTCCGGCAGGAACTCTCCGAAGAACACCATCAGGGGCGCGGCTACGGTCATGGCGGCGGCAAACCGATAAGGCGCGTGCGCCGCAAGCGGGTACGCCTCGGCAAAACCATGCGCTACCCCCCGCGCGGCATCCGTCAGGCAAGGTATAACATCAGCGTCGGCATAGACGCCAAACTCGTCCGGCTCAATGCCGCGCAAGCATGGCACAGAAAAACCTTCCACAAGCGAACGTAAATGCTTGCCAGGCACAGCGCGTCGAAAACCGCCCGCTGTCGCGGCAAAGCCGCCATGCACGAACGCCATCCCGCCTTCCGGCAATATCTGAAACCCGAAGGACACTCGCGCCGGAATCGAGTCCGCCCGCTTCCGCACAGCGTCAAGTAGCGTCATCACATACCTCCTCAACAAGGCGCTGTTCCTCGCGCCCGATGTAATCAAATGAATGTTGTGCTTTGCCAGGTGCTTCGCCAGCGCCCCCGGATCGGCCAACAGTCCTGCGGGAATAATCCCCGTCTGCCAACGCGTCTTTTGCGAACGAAAGCGAAACTCGGCATACGCTTCAATGTCCTCGTCAGCCTTCGCTACCGTGCCGCATGTAGGCAGACACCATTGCGTCAGATAGAAAAGCCCACCGCGCACAAACGAAGTAAGAACCTTCTTGCCGTCTTCGTCGTCGGCATTCATAAACCCGCAGAGCAAAGGCTCGCCGTCCGCGCCCCAGCGTACCGAAAACTTCCCCGGCAACGCGGCAAGGTTCGGAAACCCCGGCGGCAACTGTTCGCCTTCCTCCGGCGGCGTTGCCGCCGTGTTGGGTTCATACTTCATGGCCGAACCCGTTATGACGGCAAGCTCATCATCCGCCACCGGAGCCTCGCAGCGCTTGTTATCCTCTCGCAGCAAGTCCAGTATTTCCGCCTCGCTGTGTCCAAGGGCGCGATAACCCGCCGCCAAACGAAACAACGTGCCGTTACGCTCGCCGCACCGGATCACCCCGCCGTCAAGCGGCGTAATGATGTCGCCTGATATGTCTCTACGATCAAGTGATTGACAACTTTTGCCCTGGGTTTTGTCAACTTCCGACATGTGTATTGTCAACTTCTTGCCGCTCAACGCCTGGTCAAGCGCCGCCTCTAACTCCGCAAGCGTATACTCGCCATGAAAACGCTTCGCCGTAACCCGCCTGCCGTTACCATGCAACGCGCCGACCGGACGCAGCAGCCTGGCGGAGTCCATAGTGCATTGCCGGTCAGCTTTCAGGCCGTGCCGGTCAGCCAGGTTTTGCAGCCTGGCCGCCAGTTTTTTCCAGACCGGCTCGGACACCGGAACATCCAATGCCCAGTAGACATGCAACCCCGCGCCGCTTGAAGCAATCACGGTCGGGGCAAGCCCGGTAGACGCGACAAAGTTTTGCAGGGCGGTCAGGGCGGCGTTCGCTGTCGGGTATGTCTCCTCCGGGTTCTTGCTGTGTTTGTCTTCCCCCGCGTCAATGTCAAGATACAGGGACTTCTTTTGTAAAACGTTTACCTGTCGCCGCCGCTGCTCGGTAAAGCTGCCCACGCCGAAATACCAGTCGGCGGACGCGAAGGCGCACTGGCGTGTCCTGGCCTCCAGGTCAGTCAGGTCGTCAGACCAGACATGGCGCTTGGTCGCCTTTTCAAACAGGCACGTAAAGCCCTCGCGGGGCAAGAGGAGGCTGTAGAACTCGGCGAGTTCCATACAACCTCCTTACTGTTTACTTGACGCTGCGTACAACGACGAAAGGTTGAACAAAACAGGCAGTACTTTACGCCGCTGCGCTATCGTGACCCTGCCGAACGGAAGAACGCCCTCGTCCATCAGAGTCGTTGCGCGGTCAGCCATGAGTGCCAGCCGGGTAGCCTGAAGGTGCGCCGGAACGCTGCGCCCAGCAAGCCATAAACGCCGACCAGGCCGGGGTGTCGCTCCATTCCGCCGCCAGGGTTGCGGGAGCGGCGGCCTACGCCTCCCACGACGGCATTGTATCCGTAGAAGGCGGCACGGCCAGACTGGATTCTAGCCGGGGATTATTTACCCGCGAAGTGTGGCGCAACCTGTTCTCCCAATTCCTGACCGGCGACAAGGAAGAACTCATCTTTGCCGAACACGACGGACGCCTCACCGGCCTGACAAGCGGCGGACATCCCAACGTGCCGGACTATACGCTGCACGGCTTCCTGCTTGACCTCGAAGAACCGGCTGGGCTTACCTGGCTTGCTTTCCCCTCCCGTCCGCTTGGCGCGTCCGTCGTGCGCGAGGACGATACCCTGTACTTCGGTCTGGAATCAGGCGGATACGCCGCCGGATTCGTCGGGGATTATCTCCCCCTCACCTGGCATTCCAGGGACTATGTGTTTCCCCGACAGGTTTCCTTCGGGGCGGCGGTCATCCTGTGCGAGGGCGAGTTCATTGTTTCAATCTACGCGGACGGGAAAGTAGTTCATACCCAGCAGGTTGTTAGCGGCGAGACCGTGTTTCGTCTTCCTGCGACCCTGTCGCAAAAACGCTGGTCGGTAAAGTTTGAAGGCGCGGGCGTTGTCACCCGATTCGAGATGGGGAGCCGTCCCCAGGAGTTGCAAGGTGTCTAGGCCGGTCACTCCTCGCGCCCTGCCGTGCGTGCCGACCGGAGCCATCAAGGATACGGAGACCCGCCGCGCCCTTCAGGCGTTGTCTACCGCATGGCAGACCAGGAACGGACAAACCGGGGCGCGATTCACGACCGGCGCGGAATTGTCGGAAGTAAGCGTAACCAGACTTGCCGACATGCTGCTGGCGCTACAAGCCGAACTCCTCGCGCTGCAAGACCGGGTGAGAGCGTTGGAGGCGCGAAGATGAACATCGGCTATCTCCCGGCAATCAACATCCCTCACTTTGGCGAGTCCATCGAGGGGCTGCTTGCGCGCGCCGTCATGTTCAACCATGCGGAAGAGACGCTGGATGACATATTCAACAAACTGGCGGCGCGGTCACGGCTCTTGTGGTTGTCGGCGTAAAGAATTACGAGCGGCGCAAGGCATTGGTTATTCATTACGCCGCCGGTAGAGGCGCGACAAAGGCGCTGTTCCCGCAGGTCAAGGAAGCGGCAAGGCAGTTGGAGTGCGATCGGATTGAGTTCATAACCCACGGGCGCGGCGCGGCTCTGGCGGAAAAGTTTGGTTTTGATGTAGACAGGCGGCTCGCCGTTCTGGATTTGACTGAATAGGAGGACGATATGGGATCAGGTGGCGGCGGCAGCGATATGCCGTTTTATCAGCAGCAGGACAGGCTGTTCGGCACACAGGCGGACATCGCCAGGGGCATGTGGAATCAATACGCGAACTATGCCCCCGACACGCTCTATAACCTTGCCAAGATGGTGGACGATGCCAACATGGGAGATTATGAGCGCAGGTTATACGAGCGAATGCGCGATGAGGCATACGCCAACAACGCCTCGGCGAACGCGATGGAGCGGGCGGCTACTGAACGGCAGCTTACCAGCATGGGAGTCAATCCCAACGACCCGCGTTTTGCGGCGTCCTTGCGCGGGTTAGACCTGGGCAATGCGGGCAGATTGTCCAGTCAACTCAACATTGCCGCGCACGACGCGGCGACGCGGGGCGAGGACATGACCTGGGCGCGAACGCATGACTTCTATAACACGCTGGCCGGAATGCCGACGACTGCGACATCCTCTTTGGCATCCGCCGGTTCCGGGTACGCCAACATGGCGAACATGCAGAATCAGCAGGACATGGCGGGTTCCGCCGGGTTCGGGAAGTACGGACAACAGGCGGCGGAAAAGCTGTTTGCCGACGGCGGCGTGATTCGCGCCGACAGGCCGCGCGGACTTCGCATGGCGGCGGGCGGCCTTGTGCCAATCGCCAGGCGTCCGTACAAGCTGAACGAGTTGGGAGAGTACGGCGGCGGCAGTGGCGGGCGGAGTAAAGGTCGCGCCATTGCTGGCTCGCTGTTGCAGTATGGCGCTCCAATAGCCATGAAGGGGCTTGAGACGTATCTGGTAAATCGGTTCGGCAATAAGGGCGCTCCGGTCGCGGCGGCGGGGTCGTCGCCAGCACAGGCATTTCCGGTAGTTGACCACCAGGCGGGAATTGAATCCATGCCTTTGCCGGAGCCGGAACTGTACGGCCCCCCGGCGCACCTGGCGGGCGGCGCTCCGGTCGAAGAACCGACAGGCTACCTCTCGCCGCACCAGGACTTTACCCAGGAAGACTACGCCACGGCTGCAAAAGGTCTAACGCCTGAATGGTCTCCGACTCTGGAACAAGCCTCGGAGATAGCGCCGGAGGCTTTGCAGGGCGTAGACATTGACGATATTCTGCAAAGCGTTGGTTTGACGCTTGCCTCTGGCGGCCCGGTCAGAAAACGCGGCCTCAAGGGCGGACAGCGGCTTGCCCTTGGCGGCATGGTAGGCGGCGGCATGTCGCCAATGCGAATGGCGGGCGGGGGGTTTGGGCTTCGCCGCCAGAACCCGATGGCTATGTCTTCCGCGTCCGCTGGCGCTGTGCCGAAAGGCGGCGCGGCGGAAGCGCCCGAAGGCGCTCCTCCCTTTGGCAAGATGGCGGCAAGCCGCATAGGTAATAATCTGGGGCAGGAGATCGCAAGACCGGGTACGCAAGCCCCTGCCCCGGTTGAAACTCCGGCGAATCATCCCTGGATGTCGGAAGGCGGAGCCGAAATTGGCAAGGACTTGTTGGCGGCGGGGGGAGAAGAAGCCGCTGCGAACCTGGCGACGGACGCGGTTGCGGGCGCGGCGACAGACGCCGTAGTGGGGGCGGGCGCGGACGCCGCGCTGGCGCAAGTACTTCCCCAGGCTACGCAAGCCTTGCTTGCTTCAGGCGCGGGAACAGCCGCTGGCGCGGCTGGCGGCATGAGCGCAGGCGCAACGGCGGGGTCGGTAGTGCCGGGTTTGGGAACGGTTATTGGCGCGGGGATAGGGGCGCTCCTCTCCAGTTTCCTTGCCGACGGCGGCGAGGTCAAGGCGGTCAAGGGTCTGAAAGGCCCGCGCCAGAGGAGAAAGAGCCTGATTGAAGGCGGCAAGGTGACAGGCCCCGGTACGGAGACATCCGACGATGTGCCGATTATGGGGTCGGATGGCGAGTACATGCTGAATGCGGAGACAGTCAAATTGATTGGCGTTGACGCATTGAACCGGCTTAATCAGCTTGGATTGGAGATTCGCCGCGAGAAGCAGAAGAAGCGCGAGAAGAAAATGGCGGCGGGCGGACTGGTGCAAGGCAGACGAAGGAGATAAGTCATGGGCATCAACATGAACCACCTGGGCATAGCCCTTGGCGCGGCGGCGGATGAGCATCACCGGATGCAGCAGTACCGTCTGCGTGATGATGAAAACCAACGCCGCGCGGCGCAGGAACAAAGAAACCAGGAGAACTGGGGTTGGATGCGCGACGACCGGAATGTTCAGGAAGCGAATCGCGTCAAGGAACTGAAACAGGCGGAAGATGTACAAGGCATATACAGGAAGTATGCAGACCTGAACTCTATGCTTGAGGTTGGTAACTATGACGGCTTTGTTAACGCCGCCGGGCAACTTGCCGCGCAGCATGGATACACCATGCAGGCGGGCGACGACGGGTTTAGCTTTTTTGACCCCGGCGGGGGGCTTGCGCGGCATGTCGCTACGAAAGACTTGCCGGGGTTAGCGCGTCAGATGCAAGACATTGAAATTGCGAGGCGCAAGGGTACTGACCCGTATGCAGTATATGACGAACAACAAAAGCGACAGGAAGCGGCGGAAGACAGGCAGCACCTTCAAGCCAAGCAGGCTGCGGAGAGAGGCCGCTGGCCGGTAGACCAGGAAGCAGCGGAATTGACTGTAGACGAGGCGCGTGGCAGCCTTGACCGGAAAAACATGGAACTTCGCTTGTGGAAAGAGAGTAGCTCCGCCTGGGATGAGATGGGCAAGTACGAAGACCTTTATACACAGGCAAGGGAGATGAACAGCCCCGACGGTATGGAGTACGCCAAAAAACAGTTTGAAGCAGCTAATGCGCGGTACGAACGCGCGAAAGCCCAGCTTGTCCAATTCCAAACTACTTCGTCAGGTAGGGGGCGCGGCAGCGGCACTGGTGGTTCGGGCGGGAACGACAAGACGTTTGACCCTGCAACTCTTACACCGAATCAGCGCCTGGAGATATATAAAAAGGCGCGAGAGGATTGGGAAGACAACCTTACCGACGAAAACGACAAAGTGTTCGCAGCAACGAACAGAGCGGCCTTGGACAATTTGTTTATTCAGGGGGCGCACTATGACGACGCGCTTGCGCTTTTGAAGGAGCAACAGGCGCAGGCTTTGATTGATTCTACGAGAGGCAGTCCCGAAGCCATAAAGACCGCACGCAAAGACCTGGATGCGGCTTTGAACGCTGTTGTGTCCCGGCCAAGCATACTTGGATTCGGGGGTAACGATCCAGGGCCTTTTAGGGATACCTTTCACCGCATGGCTCGTGATGTAAATGAGGGTGTGCGTCCAGATTTTGACACAGTTTGGGATACCGTTCTTAGGATTGCCGACTCAGAAAAGGTTGGATCAACTAGCTTGACTGACTTTTTTGGGCTGACAGGACAAAAAAAGGTTTCAGACGCCGATCTGGAAAAGATACGAGACAAGTTGGAAGCGATAGAGTCCGCGTATGACCGTTGGGAAAAAGAGGACGCTCTCAAACAACCAGACAATCGCAGACGCTTGAATAGGTCAGAGGAGAACCAGAGGCGACAGGGGCGGCTTGGCAACAGCGAAGGATCGCCGGACAGTCCAATGTCCCTTGAAGACTTCAAAAAGGCGGTAAATTATACTTCGCGCCAAAGGGGCGTGGCCGACGGAGGCCCGCACTGGCGCAACCCGCCAGAGAGCGACCTGCGTGAGTTGCACACGGCAGTAGAAACTACCCTGGGGCTTCCAAGGGGGACAGTTACCGGCATTTTTGCGGGGGAGTCCGCCAAGGGCACGCCCACCGGAGACGACGGGCGCATCGAGTCTTATACTGGCGTGCATGGGCCGTACCAGATGACGGAGAAGACTGCGACGGCGGCGCTCAAAAAACTGGGTATTGACGTGCAACCTGGCGATTTTTCAGGCGATCCCAAAACAGACATTCGCTATAATCATTCAGTCATGGCTCCCGCCGCCGGGATGTACATCAAGGAAAAGCTGAATGCCAATGGTGGGGATATACGCAAAGCCCTTGCCGCGTGGAATGCGGGACAGGGCGCGGTTAATACGGCGGTCGCCAAGGCAAAGAGCGCGGGCCGCCCGGACGACTGGATACGCTTCCTGCCGGGGATTCAGACATCGCGCGGGTTCAAATCAGCAGCCAAGGTTCAAGCGGAGGTTCGCGGGCTTATAGAGCGGGCGCTGCCGTATATAGAGGACGCTTAACATGGCTTCAGTTCTTCAGATGGTCGCAGAGCGGACTCCGCATTTGCAGGGTAAGTCTGACGAGGAAGTGCTGGCATACCTAAGCCGCGCGTCGGGGAGGCCGATTACGGACATTGCCGAGTCTGTGGGTTATCAGCTTACCGACCCCAGCCTGCTTGCAAACGCGGCGCGATCCTACGGCGCGGGTGCAAGCCGCTTCAGTCGTGACTACCTTGGCACGTCCGGGTCGTGGGGGGATGCGTGGCAGGCAAAGGCGGATGTCGGCGCGGCTTTTGACCCCAGGGAGCAAAAGTCGCTTGACGATGTGGATTTAAGCTGGGAAGGGATGAAAAACCTTGCTACTGTCGCGCAAGTCGCCGGAGCCAAGACGCTCCCCTACCTGGCTGAAATAGCTGGCGTAACCCTGGCGACAGGGGGGCTAGGCTCAAAAGCCGCTCTGGCGAGGGCGGCGGGGCAAGCGGCCAGTACAGGGGCAATCCGTAACGCTGTAGGCAGAGCCGCCCTTGGTACGACCAGCAGGGAGAGTCCCGCCGTTCTCCGCCGCGCGAAAGATATTGTGGAAGCGAGGTCGCACGCCGGAAAGCAAATCCCGATGATAGAAGCTATGGCGCGGGCACAGGCGGAAATAGGTGTGGGCAGACTGGCTCGCGGGGCAATCCCCGTTACCTCAATACCGTCAAGCTACGGCATTCTGAAAGGCGAACAGGAAGAGGCGGACTCTGACGTAAGCGACAATCAGCTTCTTGGGCTTGCCGCGCTGCATGGCCTGGGCAATATAGTTGGTATGGAAGGCTTGGTTGCCAGAGGTTTCAGGCCGACACGCGGACTGATGGGCGCAAGTCGTCTTGGCAACGTCGGCAGAGCCGCGCTCGGCACTGGTCTGGGAGAAAGCGGCGCGGAGATATACCAGACCATGCTTGAACTCATGGCCGGAGGACGCAGTTTATCAGCGGCGCTTGACTTGTCTGACCCGGAAGTACGTCGCGCATATCGTGACGCAGGCGTGCTGGGCGGAATGCTTGGCGCGGGGTTTGGCGCTCCGGCGGGATTGCGGCGTGTAGCAAGCCAGGCCAAGATAGACGCGGCGTGGAAAGATGCGTTCCGGCGAGATCATAACTTCCCCAGTGCGGCGCAGGCATCCCCTGTTTTATCCCCAGAGCTTCTGGGACAAGAAGCTGCCGCGCCGCCACATATAGCCCCCCATGTAACGATTGACGACGCTCGCATTGCTCGTAACCTGGAACTGGAGGCGGCTCCGCAAGCAAATCCGCAAGACTGGGTAGATGTACCTATTGACCGTAGCCAGGAGTACAACCGCGCCGTGGATGCGGGGGAGACGACGCTAAGTTATGAAGACTGGAACAAAGCGCAGCTACAAAGTTTCTTGACTGGCGACCCGGTAGCTACCATAGAGAAAGGCGTAGCTCCGCGAGGGGGGTTTGCGGCGGTTCGGGCTTGGGCAATCAAACTGTTTGAGTCGCAAGGGGGGAAAGCTACGCACCCGGAACTGGGGGACGTTGCGTTAGACGGACGTTCGGTCAGGGATTCCCTTGGGCATAATATCAGCGAAGCTAAATCCGACGCATTCGCCGCAGTAAAGGATGTTATTGAAAAAGGACGTTGGGTTGCGCACGAGCAGCGTAAGGATATGGATAGCTACTACGTAACTGCGCCGATACAGCGAAGCGGGCGAACTAACTTTGTAACCGCCTTAGTGCATAAAGATGTAAACACGCAGCGTATGTACCTACACAGCGTCACTACAAAAGAAGGTCTCCTCCGTAAGGGCTTACCAGAACCTAAGCCGTCGCTTAAGCGACCTGGAAAAAAGCCCGGAGGAGACGTAACCAGTATACTGCGCGACGCTCTGAATTTCAAGGCGGATACAGAGAGCGCCCCGCCGGGAACGCTGCCTGCCCGTACTGGCGCCAGTACAGAACAAGCTCAACCGACCACGGGGCGCAACCTTAGTATAGCTCAGCCGGTTATTGCAGAAACCGCTGCGGAATCTGAAACAACGCCGCCCGCTATTTCAGAAGCTGCTCTTGCTCCAGTAGTTAATCCGACACCTGTAAAAACGAAGGAGCGTTCGCTTTCGCCCGCAGGGCAAGCAATCATCAATGAAGCGAATGGAAGCCTTGCGGCAGAGCTTATAACTCCAAAGGCAGCTAAGAGCGTTATCAGCTTGGCGACGCAGGGTAAAGTCTCTACGGCAAACACGGTTTTGCAGAAAGCGAAACAGGATAAAGCACATCGAGACGCGGCGGCTAGGGAAGTGGCGAAAGCCGAGGCGGAGGCCAAGGCAAAAAAGATGGCGGTCGAAGACGCGGCGCTTCTGAAGTCCGCTGACGAGGCAAAAAAACTGGTGGATAGCGCCCTTAAATCCACTAACAAGAACGCTGTGGATAGCCCGCTCGGAGAAATCGTTGCTACCAAGGCAATTGACCACGCGCTCATCGCAGGGAAGACCGCTGTTGCGCGTCTGGACAAGGCTATCAGCAGGCATCCGCAGGATAGTAAGCAGGCGCGGGCGCTACAAAAGGCGCGAGACAACCTGAACGAGCGCGTGGCAACATTGCAGCGACGCTATGACGAAGCGTGGGCGGATACGCAAAAGATGCCCTATGCAAAAAAGAGCAACAAGCTGCACGATGAAAAAAATCCGGGCGAAAAACAGCCTGACCGCGTGTATCAGGACTTTGGCGACGACGGCATTACTTTCATTAAGACGAAAAACACATGGGATGTTCCAAAGCCGACGTGGCCTACAGCAAAACCGCGCGAGGCGTGGAAGCCAGTAACGGAAGCCGAAATTCTGGGGGACGAACTGGCGCGCGCGGACAGACAACTGGACTCGCTTGACTACGGCATAAAGAAAGACCCCGATGGTTCGCTCCGCGAGAAAACCCAGGCGATAAAGAAACAGCTACTGGATAAGCGAGCCGCGCTCTCTCCGGCTGACCGCGAGGCTGCTGATAACGCTTATGATAAATCGCGCAGTGACCAGTCGGAACGCGTAAAGGAGCGGATTTACAAAACCGACCATGAATATAACTATGACAACATCGTACAATTCTCCGAAACAGACAAGGCCAAGGTTGACAAAGCCCAGGCCGAAGCTCGTGTGGCTGACGCCCGCGCCAGTCTTGAAAAGTATCTTGGCAAGGCTGTGGTTGACCGGCTTATCAACTCCGGCCAACTGGAGTTGCTTACCGCCGTGCCGGAGGAGATAGCATCCAAGCGCGACGGCGCGGTGACGGGCATGTTCCATGATGGCAAGATAACCCTGTTCCTTGACAACATCGCCAGGGGCAAGGAGATGGTGGAACTGGCGCACGAGGCGTTCCACGCGGCTATGCACAGCCTGTCAGAGAAGTCCAGGGGGGATTGGAACAAGCTCATGGAACGGCTGGTTCGCACAGCCAGACTGGATAAGGCGTGGGTCAGGAAAGCCCTGGAGGCCATACCCGCAAGGGATCGTAACTCCGACGGAAGTCTTGGCGTCAGGGGCGCGGAGGAGCTTGGCGCATACGCGCTAAGCCGCCATATGGACAAGAAGCTGACGCACCTGGGCTTGCGTAAGTGGGCGCAGGATATGCTGGACTTTGTCGCCCGCACAATCAGGGAGTTCCTTGGACTGAAGCAGGATGCCCCCCTGACGCCAAAAGAACTGGAGAGCATAGCTATCAAGCATCTGATGGATATGGCGAATGGGACGGTACGTCTGCCTGTGGATACCATGACTTTTGCCGAGACTTTGGTAATGTTGAAGAAGCTCGGCAACACTCCCATGACCAACAAGGCTACGGGGATTGTGGCGGAGGTGAACTCGACGCAGGCGAGAAAGCTGGTGAGTAACGAGGCGGTGCAAAAGAGTGAGGCCAATGGTTTCTCACGCGCTCAACATTATGCAGCGGCGGCGCATATCAGGACGCTGTGGGAAAACGCGACGCTTGACGGGACATTCCCTGACGAGGACGGGCAACCGCATGTTCGGTCTGTCAAGCGGTTCTCAACGCCATTCACCACCAGGGAGGGGGCGCGTGTCGCGCATATGGTGGTAAAAGAAACATTGCCGCGCCGTAAGCTGGGTGTTACAAACAGAATTTACAGCGTTGAATTGGCAAGCATAGAAAAGGTATCTGATGACACGAGGACTTGGATAGCGCGCCCGCCGCACACCCAATCAGGCAGTACCCCAGGTGCGCCGCGAGCCGTAGGGCGCTTGGTAGAAAACCAAGACGCCGAGAGTCGGACAGCGAAACCGCCCCGTACCACGCTATACCCCCAAACCCAAGGTATGCTTGGGAAGGATGGCAAAAGTGCGACGCTTGACGCGCCGCTGCCCCGTGCATCAGACACAAAAAACATTATAGACAAAACCCCTGCCAATATCAAGGACGCCGATCTGGCGCAACGGATAGACAAGGCGATAGAGGATTCAAGCAAGCGCGTAAAGGAAGTAGACGACCTTATAGAGGACAACCGCCGGTTCTCCGAAGCCCTGACGGACAGGGCGAACAAGAATTGGAAAACAAAGCCAAGAAACCGGACAGAAAAACTGGCCGCCAAACTGCCATACAAGCAAGGCAAGCAGTTCATGGTATTTGCCGATACGGTTAAAAACTGGGTCGGCAAGTTGGCGGTCGCGCTGCCAAACACCACCACGCTTATTGAATGGATGAACGACCTTGGCATGAAGTCCGGCGAGGCAGTCAAAACGGCGCTCGGCAATGCCGATGCCAAGCGCAACGAAGTCCTGCGCCGGCACGAGAAACTTCTGGCAAAATCGCAAAAGATAAGCCCCACCAAAGACGGCAAGAATCCTGTATGGGATGTGATCTTGCAAATCTCGCAGTTGCAGGAAGCCCCGGAAAACTTCGGGGGCGTGTTCGAGAATCAGCCTGTGGTGGAGAGTGAGCTATTCAAGTTCCCCCGCGACAAGAAAACCGGAGAAGAAAAGCAAACGGCGCGAACGCCAGAGCAGCAAAGGCAAGTCCGGGAAATGCTTGCCGCCTGGAAGGCGCTTGACGACGAACAGAAAAAACTGGTTAAAGACCTTTTTGCGGAATCGGCCAATACCAGTGAGGAAATAGCCACGCTGGTAGAGGCCGAGTTTGCCGAGCGGCTTGTTGAAATGGAAGCGGCTAATGCTACCCGCCTGGAAGATCGCAGGAAACAACTTGCCAAGCGCAAGAAGGGCAAGCTCCTGTCGCAGGAAGAACAGGATGCCGAGCTTGCCAAGGAAGAAGCAGCGTTGAAGAAAGACCTGGAGAAGAAGAAAGAGAAGTTTGACAAGGTTGTGTCAGACCTTCGCAAGTCCAGCAAATTTCCCTACTACGTCCCGCATAACCGCGTAGGAGAGTATGTTGTTGTAGGGAAGTCGGAAGCGTACCTTACGGCGGAGCAAGCCCTGAAAGAAGCCCAGGAGTCTGGAGACGCCGAGACCCTGAAAGACTTGCAAAAGAAATTCGACAAGATGAAAACAGACCCGGAGCACTATCTCATGCGCCGGACTGACAGCTACAGGGACGCGCAGCAAACAGCGCGGGATTGGCAGGAGACCATTGCGGAAACCGACGTATTCCCTGCCATTGAACTTATAAACCGAACGGGCGAGCTACCATTTGAAGGCGCGTTGAATCTGCTTGATACGGTGAAAGAGTTTGACGTTAAAGGAACCACGAAGAACGCTCTTACCCGCCTGCTGGTTGACGCCTACGCCAGCAATCTGACGCTTGCCGCAGCGCGTAAAGCCAGGGCGCAACGCACAGGCAAGCATGGTCTCACCGGCCATGACCTGCTCGCCGCCTACGCCGCCACTGCCCAGACGGACGCCAGTTATATCGCCGAACTCTCGTTTGGGCAGCGCACGCAAGAAGTATTCAGGGAATTCAAAAAAGAAGCTATGGCTGCGGGCGAACGCCGCGATACCCGGATGCGCCTGTATAACGAAGTAATCAAGCGCGTGGAAAAATCATTCGAGGAGACGCACAAACTCACGTCGTTCGCCCTGTCGTACAACGCCGTCACGTCGCTGATGTTCAAGCCCGCGTACTACGTGCAGAACTTTACCCAGCCGTGGATGATGACGCTCCCCTACCTGTCCTTGAAGCATGATTCTGTAAAAATCGCCAAGATGATGGTTACCGCCTATGGCGAGGTATTCAGTTCCGTCAAGGATGTTGAAGGCATCAGAGAGAAACTGCATGAGTTTGGTCGGGCGGAAGGCTTGCCCGAAGATGTGCAACTGCTCATAGAAGAGCTATCCAACCGCAACATGATAAACATTAACGTCCTGCATGACGTAACCACATTCAGGATAAACAAGCCGCCCAAAACAGCAGTCGGTCGGTCGGCGCAAGCGGCGCTGCGGGTTGGAACCGACATAATGGCGAAGTCTGAACTGCTTAACCGCGCCGTCTCCGCCATTGTCGCTTACCGCGCGGAGTTGGCGCGGCTGGAAGCGGTCATGGAAGGAAAGGCCAAGCCCATTGGCAACGAAGCCATACCAGCGACGAAGGAAGAAGCCAGGCAGACGGCGATTGATTACGCCGCGCAGGTTATCACCATGACCCAGGGCGACTACAGCACGTTCAACACGCCGCGCTGGATAAGCGGCAGCGGCGCGTTGCGCGTCATCATGCAGTTCAAGAAGTTCCCGATGATTCAAATGACCTTCTATTTACACCTGGCGCACAAGGCGATCTTCCGTAGCAACCGCACCAATGCGGAAAGAATCGCGGCGCGTAAAGCCCTTGGCTTTTCGCTGGGGATGCTTCAACTTGGCGCGGGTGTGCTTGGCCTGCCGGGCGCGGACTGGATCGGGCGCATATTCGCGTACATGTTTGGCGATGATGACGACCCCATGACAAAAGAGGATGTAAGGAAACATCTTATCGAAGCCACGGGCAACGAGTGGGGAGCCGACCTTATCATGCGCGGCGTTCCGAGCCTGGCGGGCTTGGATATGTCGTCAATGATTGGCGCGGGCGACATGACTCCGTTCCTGACCCGCGACGAAGTGAAAATCAGCGACCGCGAAGGTTTGAGCAAAACCCTGCTCAATTACGGAGGTCCGTCAGTAGGTAAGATACTGGGCTTTGGGGACGCTTACGAAGCCCTGGAGAAGGGGGACGTAGCCAAGGCCATATCAAGGGTAGCTCCGCAACCATTTGCGGGCTACGCTCGCGCAAGAGTCAGAGGAAGAGACGGCCTGGAGCGCGGGCAGGGCAAGCAGCGCGTTGAGTACTACTCGGCGAAGGACTACCACTTTGGCTATATGCTCGCAACGACCCTTGGTTTCCAGACCATGAAGGACAACCTGGCATACGAAGCTATGGGTAACGCCCGCGACCGCGAGGATACATGGAAGCGGGAGACGGCAAGGTTGAAGCGGCAGTACAAAATGGCATATGAAGTCCGAGACTTCAGAACCCTGCAAAGCCTGCGCGACCAATGGCGCTATCTACAGGACGCCAAGGCGAAACACGGCGCGACGCGCTCTGACATCAAGTACCTGACGAACCCGAAGTAGCCGCTCGGTTGTCGCTTCGGCCTAGCCGTATTTCTCATAAAGATGAACTACCCAGAAGCCGAAACCCACTACGAAACACAAGACCACACCAGCGTGCCAAATTTCGCTATTGGTAAACAAAGATGTAATGTACCCCACAAGCATCATACCAAAACACCACCCAAACATCAGCAGCAACCCAAACGCCCATCCCGCGCCATAGGGCACGCTTGGAGGCAAGGCTTCGAGATTCCACGGGTTCTTCGGGGCTTTCGCCGCAGGCTTGTCTGTACTGGCCGCTGATGGTTTGGCTGTATAGGCGCTGGCTTTATCAAGCCCTAATCTTTTTTTGGTTTCGTCCTCGGCGGCCTTGGCTGCCGCATCTGCGTCCGCGCCTTCCAGCTTGTAAAGGCTCTCGATATGATTTTTGATTATGGCTGTTATATTAGCCTTGATGTCTTCGTCAGGACTTCGCTCACGCATGTCGTACAGGCGCTCTATTGAGGCGAGTAAGTGTCCTTTTTGAATTTTGTATTCCTTCTTATCCATTTCATTCTCCTGTTAGGTTATTCAGATTAGCCAGTGCTAATCCGTTACGGGTTAAGGTCTATATCGTCATGTACGGCTACGCGACGTAAAACTGCTTCGGAACCATCTATCTCAAAGGAAACCTTGAAATTACCTGTAGCGTGAATCGTGTAAATGCCAGGGTCTTGATAGCCTTTCAACTTCTCAAAGTCAATACCCGGAGGCATAGGTGTCTGCACCAGCTTGGACAACGCTTTGTCAACGCGCCCCTGTACAACCGGGTCTAACTTCCTGTACTCCTTATCGAAGCGGGTCAGCGAACGCCAGGAAGTTATGCTGACTCCGCCTGCGCCAACGATTGTCATTTGTGCAAGTCCGCAAGCAGTTCCTCAACAGTATCAAAGCGCGGGCGCGAATCCCTGTCCTCTGCGGCCAGGTCATGAGCAATGATAGCGTTCCGTAAAACCCGCATGACTTGCAACTTGGCCGTTGCCGCAGCCTGCCATTCTTCATAGGCGCTGTGCAAATCTTCCCGATGCTCCGAGCTTAAGTCCGCATCCTGGTCAATGGCGACATGCCTGACAGCTATAACAGAAAAACGTTCTTTCAGCGACACTTCAGCTTTGGCTAAAGCGTCAATCGCATGGTCATCCGCATCCAGAAACACCCCCTTTACAACAGGGCGTTCCTTAACATTATCCGCTATGTCAAGAAGCTGGCGCGTCTCGTCGTTCATACGATGAACAGCATCCGCAAGCATATCAACGGCGCGGTCAATTTCGCGCAGCACGTCAAGCGACACAGTACCCTGCGCCAGTTCCACAGCGCGGGAGAGTCCTGCGAGGGGCGTGTGTTCAAAAGGTCTCATGGTCTTGGAGTCTGAAATTGTCTTGTCCATTCCGTATGTGCAATTATGCTCCATGTGCGCTAAAATGCAAGTCATGTTGACAAAAAACTTGGTTTCGTCGTGTTGTTCTTGTAGGCATCCCTGTAGGCACTTTGAAAAAAGCACGCCTCAACACCAACGCGCATAGCACACGATGAATCCCCCCCTCTCCGCCAGCAATCCACGCCCCGCGACGGCAGCCTTGCCGGGCGGATACTTTTTAGACAATTACCATGTCCGCCGATCTTGCTCCTTATCTGCCCGCTATCCGGGAAATTGCGGCGCTCTTGAATAATGCGCGTCGCGTTCTTTTCATCACGGGCGCGGGCATTTCCGCCGATTCCGGGCTGCCCACATATCGCGGGCTGGGCGGATTGTACGAAAACGACCTGACCGATGAAGGAATGCCCATTGAAGAAGCGCTTTCCGGAGAGATGCTGCGCCGTCGTCCTGAAATACCGTGGAAATATATTGCCGCTATCGAGCAGAGTTGCCGTTCCGTAGGCCCCAATCCCGCGCACCGGATCATTGCGGCATGGGAAAAAGAATTGCCTTATGTCATGACGCTTACCCAAAACATTGACGGGCTGCATTATGCGGCGGGCAGCAGGAATGTGATAGAAATCCACGGCAATGTCCACCGGCTGTACTGCGAATACTGCGGTTTTCGGGAAACCGTGGATAGCCTTGCCGGACGGGAATTACCGCCCGTCTGCCCGCAATGCGGCAAATTCATCAGGCCGGAAGTCACGCTGTTCGGGGAGATGTTGCCGGTGGATGAATTGAACCGTTATCAGGAAGCTCTTGCCGCAGGATTCGATCTGGTTTTTTCCATCGGCACGACCAGCGTGTTTCCCTATATCGCGCAGCCGGTCATTCTGGCTATTCATCGGAATATGCCGAGCGTGGAAATCAATCCGGGACGCACTCATTTGAGCGATCATGTCGCCTATCAGTTGCCGCTAGGCGCGGCGGCGGCGCTCACCGCCATTGACGAGGCGCTACGGGCTTGATACTTCCATTTCGCCGTGAAAGCGTCCGGGTAAACAGACAAACACAAGGACAAAGAGAATTGAGGCCAGGATCAAGGCCACGCCTGTCCGGCGCAGATTCAGCCATAGTCTGGGGCCGCGCCGCAAGACCTCGAAAGTCTCTATGAAAACGGTTTCACAAGCGCCGGGGCCTGTATCGGTACGCGCCGTGCTGGTGCTTCGATACATACCCTTCGAGTTGCTGTATTCCGCCAGATAGCCGCGAAAATGGATTTGATCGCCTACGCGCACATCTTTTATCCGTCGCTTGATTGCATAATCGGTAGCCAGAATGTGATTGTTTGAAATCTCCTCGTTGACAAAACGCTCCCAGGTTTCCCGGTCAGATGTTTTGTAATAACAGGTAAATTGACCGCTACTGAAAGAGAGTTTTTCATAGAGGCCGGACAAGGCATTGCTTTTTCCCCAGACAACGCAGAGGTCCACCACATTCAGGAAGTCGCCTGTATTCCGATGGAAGCTATCCCACCAACTGTCGCTGTGGTGCATACTGACGACCAGTCCCCAAAGCTCATATTCATGGAGAGGCTTGACTTGGTAGCTGATCCCGTCAAAGTTCGTCGTGAAGGGCAGCGCGGAAGTCGGCTTTTGTATAGGTTCCTGGGCAAGCGCAGGCAAGAGCGCGGCAGGCGACGGCAAATCATCCGCGAATAGCCATGTCAGCGCCAAAATGAATAACCCTATGCCAAATGCCGCCTTGGCAAGGGTAATCAGTCTATCCGCCAAGCTACGCATGGGGTATCTACGTTTGACAGATTGATAAATCATGTGCACGGACGTGTTTTGAAATGCTCATTGGCTTCTACGATGTCCAGGACGTACTGGCCTAATAAGCCGCGACGCACAGGTAATTCTATCTTGTCGCCCGGCTGGTGCGGCTGGCGCGCCAAATCGGCGCAGATTTTCAACTCAAGCCGCTCCGCGCCGCCTTGACCCTCATTGAATGATTGCCATATCTGTATTGCAGGCGATGATTGTCCTTCGCCGCCTTGCGGGCATGATGGATTGCATGGTAATGGCGCTTGCAGTACGAAAACACGAGTTTCCTGTTGCCATTGGTGGTAATCGGCTCCGGGCTGGACGATGTTCCACGCAAAAGTTCCGCTGAACAACAAAGCTGTGACAAGGCTGGTCAACCTGGAATTCCTGCGGCGGCAGCGAAGCAGCCACAGGCTGATTGCAGTTATCGGAGTGATTATGACCATGATGACAAAGAATATCCACAGCTGATTGAGCCAATAAGGAGAGTAGGACAACATGCCAGACATAAACAGGAATAATGCGCCGATGCCCATGCCTAACGCCACGATGTCGGGTTTGTGGGAACGCCGTGTTTCTGCGAGTTGTCTACTCAAGGCAAACGGAACCAAGCAGGTTCTTTTCACTACGCCTTGACCCAGATAACGCTCGATTTCACGGACAACTGCGGGGCGCTTGTCCGCAACCAAACCGGAATTTTTGCTATCTGCATCATCTTCGTCGGCTTGCCATGCGCTGACCATATCAAGTTTGAATGCAGGATTGAACGGCGTTTTAACGCCGTGGAGCAGGTCAAGCCATTTGTTTGTCGTCTGGATGTCATCAGGCCGAAGAGACTGGATGTAAAGAGTATCCAACCGTGCGCATTTGTTCAAAAAGTTGGCATGATGAACTATTGGCAACTGGATGTCCTGCCAGGCAATGCGCCATGACTTGGACTTATGCAAACTGGACAATTTGGAGCAGGCATGACAATCAAAACTTATGCCGTGATCGTCAATCCGCAAACGGTCGTGTCGGCGCAAGTAAGATGGGGAGAGTAAAAGCGCAAAAAGCGCAAATAACCCCATCCAAAATATCTCAGGGTCTAGAATAGGCCACAGAAATAGGTATCCCATCATGGAACGGCCTTCCTCGTCAAATAGCATACTGAATCGCACAGATACTTGCACCTCACAACAAAACATCAGGGGGATGACGAGCAGCGAAACCAGCCAAGCGCCGAGAACAAACATTAAGGTAATGTTGAGAAACAAAGCCTTGGCGGCAATGTACGTCAGCCTTTCACGTTTGATGATGAATCCCACGGCTGCGCCTCAAGATCATTCGGAATTACTGGAATGTCGGGCCGCTGGATTGGGTGGCGGCTTCCAGGCGGGCAAGCAGTTCCTCCCAGTCAATCCGGCGATTAAAACCCATGATGTTCAAGGCCGGGATGCCTCCGCCCTCCACAATCACATATTGTTCGCCACGGTCGGAGCCGGGAATGCCGTGCATGTGGCATATACCGTTTTCAAGTCGGCAGGAAAGCCCGATCCGGCGATAGCCAAAATCCGAAAACATCCTTAAGACACTGGCTTGCAAGGCCGCCATCGCGCCGCCGCCCGCGCCCAAAGACGTGATGTCATTGACTGCATGTTGGCTTATGCGGCGCGGATAACTGCCGGGACTGCTGACGATGTTCGCGTTGAACGCCACCGGACGCCATCCGGCAATTTCCAGTCCCTTCAAACCTGCATCCACAAAGCCGGTAATTTGGCCAAAGGAAAAGGTATGGGTCAATTGTTCCAAGTCTATGTGACGCGCATCCACATCGGCCAGAATGCGCGGCCTGACGCCAAAAGGATCAATGAGGCGCAAATTTCCGCAACTCAAATAGCCGTCAAACACCCGAATTATCAAAGTGCCGTCCAGTGACGCCTCACGGCGCGCATAACGAATGAGCGGCAAATCGGCGGAAATCGCGCCGGTCATGATTGGTAAATCCAGTCTTTCCGTCAGCTCTTCCAGAGCCATAGGCGTGACCGAAAGGCTCAATGCGCCTTCCCAGTTTCTGCCTGTTTCATCCTCGGACATTCCCGCCACCAGACGACGAAGGATCAGCTCGCCATCCAGCAAGGGAATGGTGATCTGGGAAGTCAGGGCAAAGCTCTGTGCCGGATAAATGGCAAACGCCGCATTGAATTCGCCGCTTTCCAGCCTTCCTATCGCCATTTTCCTGAATGCCAGAGAGTTCTCGGTATGCTGATCGTTACGCCAGACAATGTTGCCATGTATTCCTTCCAAGGCAAAACGATTGCCTTCCAGCGCAAAGCCCGCATCATTCAAGGCGACGGAAATTACCGCTATCTCGCCGTTTTTCCATTCCGCATCAAGATTGAGTTTGCCGGAGAGATCGGCGCGCAATGTGCCCTGACTTGCCAGAATCGGCGCGACTATTGCCTCTCCAAAAGACTGAAGGGCAAGCGATTTCGCCGAGAGCTTAAGGTTCATCGCGTCCGCTTCTGCCCAGAGTCCATGCCCGCTTGCGGCGATTTGCCCCACTTCGGGAAAGGTGAATCGCGCGTCAGACAATGCCCAACCGGAAGCGTCAATCTCCCCCGCAAATTCCAGATTTTGCCCATTGCCTGTCAGAAATACCGGAGCATGAAACCAGTCTCCCTCCAACCACTCCAACCGTCCTTTCATTTTCCATTTGCCCTTGTTTTCCTCGCCGGAAACGGAAAATGTAGCCGCCATTTTTTCCGCCGCCGAACTGCCGTCCGGCGAGGCATACGCGCCGTCACGCACGGTCAATGCGGCGGATAATCGCTTGCCGTCGTAATTCACCATGCCTTCCAGCTTTCCTGCCGAATGCCAGCCCGTCGGCAGGAAGGCGCTCAAGTCTTTTATGTTTGTGCCGACAAACTCGATATGCAGATTCTGGCTCTCACCGTCATAGACCGCTTGCGTGTACTCGTTGGCGGCATGGGTCAGGCGTAACGTCCATTGTTTGTTTTGCTGCCGGATATCAAGCGCAATGGGCGCTTGATTCGCAATGTGGAGACGCCCGGCTCCACAATGGAACGCGCCGCTGGCAAGGCTTAGTTTGCCGCATTCGATCCGCGCCTGTTGCCAGCTTTGTCCGGCGATGTCGAGCCTTGCGAGATTGAGCGCGCCGCCTTCGCTCCGCACATTGAGCGTCAAGCCGGAAATTGAAAAAGCCGGGTGCTGAATATGCGCTATATCCAAATCCAGAGAAAGCGGCAGGGCAAATGCCGCTACCGCGCCAAACAGCGCGAATACAGCAGGAAAAAATCGCTTCAAGGAATTTTTCATGGCTTTATTTTCCGGTCTGCATCAACTCTGCCTGCTCCCGCAGCCACTTGACATAAAGTGCAACCCCTTTTTCTACCGGAATGAATGGTTCTTCATATCCGGCGGCGCGCAGACGGGAAATGTCGGCGCAGGTATAAGCCTGGTATTTGCCTTTCAGGGCTTCAGGGAAGGGTATATATTCCAGAAGACCGCGCGCGACAATTTCTTCCAGGCCAAGGGGAGATTCTCCCGTCGGTATACGGCAGTTATTGATGACAGAGACCGCCACCTTGTTGAAACTCTGCGCCTTACCTGTGCCCAAGTTAAAAATGCCGGATTTTTCCGGGTGATCCAGAAAGAACAGATTGACCTTGGTCACATCGTCCACATAGACGAAATCCCGCTCCTGCCCGCCATTGGCATAACCGTGCGAGCCTGCAAAGAGTTTAACCTTGCCGGTTTCCGTAAACTCCCGGAAGTGGTGGAACGCAACCGAGGCCATGCGCCCCTTGTGGCTTTCGTGGGGACCATAGACATTGAAATAGCGAAAGCCAGCCACTTGGGATGTGGCATCCGGCAAACGCTGGCGCGCGATCTGGTCGAACAGGAATTTGGAATAGCCGTAGATATTCAGCGGCGCTTCAAGGCCGCGCTCTTCCCGAAATACCGTGCCGAGGCCGTAGGTTGCCGCGCTGGAAGCGTAGAGAAAGGGGACTTTCTGCTTCAGACACCAGTCAAGCAGGATGACGGAATAGCGATAATTGTTTTCCATCATGTAGCGCCCGTCTGTTTCCATTGTGTCGGAACACGCGCCTTGATGCAGGACGGCTTCGATTTCCCCGTCGAAATGCCCGTGCCGGATGCGGTTGATGAAGTCTTCCTTGTCCAGATAGTCGGCGATTTCGCAGTCCACGAGGTTTTTGAACTTGTCGGCGCGGGAGAGGTTGTCCACGGCGATAATCCGGGTTATGCGCCGCGCATTCAGGGCGCGTACCAGATTCGAGCCGATAAACCCCGCCGCTCCGGTGACAACAATATAATTTGACATGGCGATTATCCGAAGTCGGAAAAGGGAGAGTTTAGCCGTTTTTTTGCCCTTTAGTAACTCGCTGATGGGTATGCTGATTTATTCCGTACCTACAACGCTGTAACGGATTTTGCGCTTGCAATGACGTTGCATCTACTTGAGCCGAAAACGCGCCATAAACAAAAAACCGCGATAAAGACGGTTCTTGCCGGTCTGTCGCGCGGCGATGGAAAGAGTTACAATCATCCGTTGTGCCTTGCGGTTTTTGCGGCCTTATGCCTTTCAATCTGCCAATTTTCCTCACCTGGTTGCGCGTTGCCGCCATTCCGTTGCTGGTTGCGCTTTATTATCTGCCGCTCGGTTGGCTCTCTGTAGCCGAGCGCGATTTCTTGTCCGCGCTGGTCTTTGTTATCGCCAGTCTGACGGACTGGGCGGACGGCTATCTGGCGCGGCGGCTAAACCAAACCTCGACATTCGGCGCGTTTCTCGATCCGGTGGCGGACAAGCTGATCGTAGCCGCCGCGCTCATCATTCTGGTCGACCTGGGGCGCGCCGACGCGATAGTGGCGATTATCATCATCGGGCGGGAAATCACAATTTCCGCCCTGCGCGAATGGATGGCAAAGATAGGGGCCGGGCGCAACGTGGCGGTTTCCATGCTCGGCAAGATCAAGACAGGGGTACAAATGACAGCTATTCCGCTATTGCTTTATCATGGGCAGATTCCGTTTATGCCGAAGGGCTGGGAAACAGGCGGCATTGGCAGTTTGCTCCTTTGGTTTGCCGCGCTCATGACCCTCTGGTCAATGGGATACTATCTGTACAAGGCATTGCCGGTGATTGCAAAGCTGGAGAGAAAGAGGACAAAATGAGCAAGGATCGACAAAAACAGCAAGCGGCAAAGGCGGCTGCGGATTATGTGGCGGCTAATCTGGAAGCGGGCGCGATATTGGGCGTAGGAACCGGCTCGACCGTCAATTTATTTATAGATACGCTAATGCCGCTAAAAGAGAAACTGGGAGGCGCTGTTGCCAGTTCGGAAGCGACCCGGCAACGTCTTGTCAATCATGGCATTCCGATTCTGGATTTGAATGACATTGACCGTCTTGCCATTTACGTGGACGGAGCGGATGAAATTGACCATGATTTTGCGATGATAAAGGGCGGAGGAGGGGCATTGACAAGGGAAAAAATCATTGCCTGCGCCTCCGATACCTTCGTTTGCATTGCGGATGCCGGTAAACGGGTTAAACGTTTGGGCAGATTTCCTTTGCCGGTGGAGGTAATTCCGATGGCAAGCCGACTGGTTGCCGGACAATTAGCCGCAATGGGCGGCAAACCCGTTTTGCGTGAAGGTTTTGTGACCGATAACGGCAATTTCATTCTGGATGTCGCCGATCTGGCAATCCATGATTCGCAGGCGTTGGAGGCGGACATCAATCAGATAACCGGCGTTGTCTGTAATGGATTGTTTGCCAAGCGCGGCGCGGATATTCTGCTTTTGGGCGCGGAAAACGGCGTGATGACCTATTTGTCTTCCGGCGCTACGCTTCGACGATGAGTACGCCGATTTCTTCCCTTTCCGCGCCGGAGAGAGCCTGGCAATGGTGGCAGGCGGCGTGGGCGCTTTTCCTGCAAAGTCCGATCATATTCATGTTTCTTGGCTTTTGTTATTTCGCGTTTTGCCTTCTGATTTTCTTATTGACCAGAGAGGGTGGGTGGATTTTCGCTCTATTACTCTATTCCTTCGGACAACCTTTTTTTAGAGCCTTTCTTTTCAGGTATATACGAGCGGTGCACCAGCCGGAAGAGCGTGCGCCTTTCCGCCTTTCCGCGACGCAGAAAAAATCCTTGCTATGGCAGATTTTATGGCGCGCAAGGTATCAGCTTCCCGGTTTGTGGCGGTTTTCCCTGCATTTGAACATCTATTGCCGACTGTCCGCCGGTCAGGCTAAAACCCTGATAAGGATGGGAATAATCGGATTTGCCGTATTCCTTTTGAGCGTCGCGCTGGATTTGTTGCTGCGGCAAGCGGGCGGCATTCATGCGGGCGCGGTACTTCTGCTTTCCCTGCTCTGGTGGATGGCGTTCTGGTGCGCGCCGCAACTGGCGGTCTGGGGGCATCATTCCGCCGCAAAATCTCTGCTTTTCAGCTTTCTCACGGCTTGGTTCAACTGGCGTCCTGTCTTTTACGCCATGCTTTTGTTTGCCGCGTTTACGTTGTTTGCCATGACCGCAGGGACGTTTGTTATCATGCTGGTCATGCCAGTCCTGCAAGGCTGGCTTTTTATGGCGCTTTTGTGCATATTCTGTCTGCCGATAGTGGTAATGATGTATTTTTGCCTGATATACCGGATGTATCTTGATTTTTTTCCATTTCCCGCCCATGTTTCCGAACATGTCTGAATCTTCATTGACTCCGATAGGGTTATTCGGCGGCGTCTTCGACCCCGTGCATTACGGGCATTTGCGCCTGGCGGAAGAGGCGCGGGAAGCTCTGGGGTTATCAAAGGTGCGCTGGCTACCGGCGGGACTGCCCACGCATCGGGAAAAACCACGGGCAGACAGTCGGCATCGGCTGGCGATGCTGGCGATGGCGTTGGCGGAAAATGCGGCGTTTGAACTGGATGACACGCTCGCCGCGGATGATGTGCCAGCCTATACAATTGACGCGCTGACTCATGTTCGCGGCAATGAAGAGCAGGGACAGCCGCTGGTCTGGCTGATGGGGGCGGACGCCTTCGCGCATTTTCACACCTGGCGACGCTGGCAGGAAATTGCGGAACAATGTCATATAGCGATACTGACTCGCCCGGAAGAAAATGAAGGCGGCAGACCTTGGCCGGAAGTATTGCGTCGTTTCGTGGCGGAGAGAGAAGCCGATCATCGGGAGATTCTGGCGAAAGAGCCGGGAGGCAGGATTTTTTTCGTGTCCATGCCTGCGCTTGATATTTCTTCTTCCGGCATTCGCGCGCGGTTGTCTGCCGGGACTAGCGTTCGTTATTTGTTGCCGGATTCTGTGCGCGAATACATTATGCGCCATAATCTATATACTTCTGTTCATCATTCCCAATCGTTTTGAACATGGAATTACGCAAACTGCAAAAAATCGTCATCGCCGCCCTTGAGGACGTCAAGGGCAGGGAGATTGAAACGCTTGACACCGCTCATCTTACTCCTTTGTTTGAGCGTATCGTGATTGCCTGCGGCGACTCCAACCGGCAGGTACGCGCCTTGGCAAGGAATGTCGCGGACAAGGTGCGCGAGGCGGGCGGTGAAATATTGTCCATTGAAGGCGAGGAGGCGGGCGAATGGGTGCTGCTTGATCTTGGCGATCTGGTGGTGCATGTGATGCAGCCGGAGGCGCGGCGTTATTACAATCTGGAAGAACTCTGGCGCGACGCGCCGGTCTCAAGCGATCTTTTGATTCGGCGTCGGGCGGGGTCATGAAATTCCTGCTTTTTGCCGTTGGTCATAAGCAGCCGGAATGGGTGGAGATGGCCTGTCAGGAGTACCTGAAACGGTTGCCAAGGGAAATCAGCGTTCAGGTCTTTGCAATCAAGCCGGAGCCGAGAGAGGGTAAAACGCGGGAACAACTGCTGGCGGCGGAGGGGATTCGTATCAGGCAAAACCTTAAATCTTTCCCCAGGGCGCGTCTTGTGGCGCTGGACGAGAAGGGCGAGGATTTGACGACCCGGCAATTTGCGGGACGTTTGCAGGATTGGCTGACCTTGGGCGAAACAATAGCATTTCTTATCGGCGGCGCGGATGGACTGGAAGATGAATTGAAGGCAAAGGCGCGTGATATTCTTCGTCTTTCCAGCCTTACCCTGCCGCATGGCCTTGCTCGGACGCTGCTTTGCGAGCAGCTTTACCGGGCGAGCAGCTTGCTTGGCGGACACCCATACCATCGGGAAGGATGAGCCTCATGCCTGTGTCAAGTCTGAATCGGATTTATCTTGCTTCGCAAAGCCCCAGGCGAAGAGAATTGCTGACGCGGGCGGGCGTTCGCTTTGATCCCCTGGTGTTTCGCGCTCCGCCTAAGTTTGACCAGGCAATTGACGAAACGCCGCTGGCGGGAGAGGCGGCGGCTGATTATGTTGTGCGAGTAGCGAGAATCAAGGCGGCGCAGGGGTTGTGTCTTCTGGAAGCGCGTAAACTCCTGCTCTTTCCTGTGCTCTCGGCGGATACCGCGCTGGAGATGGATGGCGAGATTATCGGAAAGCCGGTCAATGCAGCCGACGCGGTTTCCATTTTGCAGCGTTTGTCCGGCGCTTCGCATCGGGTGTTAACCGGGGTTGCCATTGTCACCGAGACGCGGCAGGAGACGATTCTGGATGTTTCCGAAGTATTCTTCCGCAAGCTCACAATGCAGGAAATCATTCGCTATGTGGATAGCGGCGAAGCGATGGACAAGGCGGGCGCGTATGGCATCCAGGGAAGAGCCGGACTATTCATCGAGCGCATTGAAGGCAGCGATACCGGAGTCATGGGCCTGCCCCTGTGCGCTACAGGAGAACTCCTTAAAGCCTTTGGGTATGTTTGGTGAGTCTGCGCCGCATCTTCAAGGCACATTGAGCATCTACGCAGATTTGCGCTGAAACAATTAATCAATAAAATCAATCGAATAGAAAGTAAACTTCAAGTATTACTTGAATAAGAATTGAGCGCAATCCTCGCCATTCATGGCGAGGTGAGCGAGACAATTGTTTTGTGGAGTCGAAGGCTCTCTAACCTGTGTCGAGGAATATCCGGTCTTCAGGCCGGGCTGACCGTCCTCATCTCATTTCCGCCCATAACGAGGCCATTGGGACAGCAAGCATGTCCTTCCCGAACGACAGGGTATCCTCTCCGGTATAAAGGACGATTCCTTTGAAGGGCTTTTTCGCAATGTTGTCCTTGAACCATTCCATATGTCCGAAATCGCCTTTGGAAACGCTTTGTCCCGCTTTCGCCTCAACGCCGACCATTGAGCCATCATTGTGCTCGATGATGAAATCAATCTCCCGTTTTTCCCGATCCCTGTATTGATAGAGAGCGTATTGTCCATCCAGTTCCACCTGCGCTGCCAACTCATGGAACGCGAAAGTCTCCGCCAGCTTTCCGGAACGATCTGGGTCAAGATACGCCTCTTTGGCATTCCATCCCAGAATGGAAGCCATCATTCCCGTATCCGCCGCATAGAACTTGGGGCGGCGACCAACCCGGTCGTAGTCTGTGCGAAGCCAGGGGGGAACACGGTCGAACAGGTACAGGGAAACCAGAGCGTTCATATAGCTTTCAACCGTCGCCTTCGAGACGGCCAGCGAAGCAGAGATACCGGAGACATCCATGAATTTTGCCGACCACGACGCCAAAACTCCCACCAACTCACGCAAGGATGCCTGTCGGCGGATGTTGGCGATGTCCCTCAAATCCCGTTCGATCAGGCTGCTGACATAGTCTTTGTGCCATTCCTTTCTATCATGCCCATCATTGATGCGCACGGCCTCGGGATAGCCGCCGCGAAAAGCCAGATCAAACAGGGACTCTTTGCCGTACCCCGGTATCTTTACTGGAAAATCAGCAGCAAACGCGCGTTTGAGAAAGGAAGGGGACTTGCCCAGAACCTCTCCGACGGTAAACGGACGCAAGCGGATATTTTTGACCCGACCTGCCAGACTTTCCGAAACGCTTGGCAATGTCTGTATGTTGGCCGATCCGGTCAGAAGGTATTGTCCAGGGCGATTATCATTATCCACGACCTGCTTGATTGCGGGGAGAAGCGCGGGAGCCTTCTGAATTTCGTCAATCACCATTGTTTGGGACGGGTTTTTCACAAATCCCTTCGGGTCTTCCAGCGCCGCAGCCAGAAGCCCTGGGTCGTCCAATGTACGATAGATGCAATCATTACTCAAAATCTGGTTGGAAAGCGTCGTTTTTCCAGACTGCCTGGCTCCTGACACGATGACGACGCGCCTGATTTTCAGAGCCTTTTTAACGCTTTCTGACTGCCAACGGGGGTATTCCTTGTCCATGATCAGCATCCTTTTATATAGATTTCCGCATTATTTATAACACTTTCCCCGCGAAAAGCAAAATAGAATGCCCGCGAAAAGCAAAATAGAATCTCCGCGAAAATAATAGTAGGCTGTGGGAGACCTTGGGGGACGGCAAGGGCGGGCGGTGAGTCACCCCAACCCGAAGGCTGAGGCTTCCTCGCCACAGATTGTGGGAGCCTCAATGCTCCACAAGACAACTGCCTCGCTCACCCAGCCATAAATGGCAGGCTTATTCGAGACACGCGGTCATGCTTCTTCCAGAAGCCGACGGAGTTTGTCGGGCGGCAGACGTTCGCGCTCTCGTCCGTCGCGGCGTTGGAAACGTTGATGTTCCAGGTGAGCCGGAAAAATATGCAGGTTAACATCCGCTTTGGGCAGGGAGAGGCGCAAAAGCGTTTCGGCCTGCCGGTGACGCGGTTTTTCCGCCGTATAGGCAATGCCGTTATCAAGCAGGAAAATTTCCACGTCCTTGCCGCTATCGGCGAACAGCAGCAGATCAACGGCGGAAAAGCCGGAAGCTGTCCCGTCCAGCGCCGCGCCGGTAAGATAAGGCCGGAAGGGGCGCAGCCAATCCATCGTTTCAAGGGCGGCTTCCCGCAAATGGCGTAGGCGGCTCGGCTGTTCTTCGCCTTGATAGAGCGTCAGATAAAGCCGCAATTCAGATTCCACTTCCGCGTCGTCTGGCATGGCGTGGGCGTCTGTTGCGCCTATTTGCCGCGCCGCCTTGCGCTTGGCGAATGCAATATCTTCGATTCCATCCTCTGCCATCAGGCGGGCTGCCGCGCTGGCTATGCTGATCCGGGAGAAATTGCGACGGGAAGCTCTGGACATGGCGGCGGCAAAAGTAATCTGGCAAATGGATTCTATCCGGTTATCGGGCGTTGGGTACAATACTATCTTTTTCGGACAGGGGAAAACTCATGATTCTTGTGACAGGCGGCGCGGGATTTATCGGCGCCAATTTTACGCTGGATTGGCTTCATGCTTCGGACGAGCCGATCATCAATCTGGACAAACTGACCTATGCCGGGAATCTGGAAAATCTGGCTTCTCTGGCGAATGATCCGCGCCATATCTTTGTGCGCGGCGACATCTGCGACCGCGCGTTGATTGATTCGTTGCTGGCGACCCACCAACCCCGCGCCATTGTGCATTTCGCGGCGGAAAGCCATGTGGATCGCTCGATACACGGCCCCGGAGAATTTCTGCGTAGCAATGTCGAGGGCACGTTTACGCTGCTTGAGGCTTCTCGCGCCTATCTTTCCGGTCTGGATGAGAAGGCCAGGGCGGGGTTTCGTTTTCATCATGTCAGCACCGATGAAGTGTATGGCAGCCTGTCGCCTGAAGCCGCGCCGTTTGCCGAGGGGCATCCTTACGCGCCGAACAGCCCATATTCCGCGAGCAAGGCCGCTTCCGACCATCTGGCGCGAGCGTGGCATAAGACTTACGGACTGCCGGTAACGACAAGCCATTGCTCCAACAATTACGGCCCCTTTCATTTTCCGGAAAAGCTGATTCCGCTCGTTATCGTCAATGCCCTGGCGGGTAAGCCGCTCCCGATTTACGGGGACGGCCTGCAAGTGCGGGATTGGCTTTATGTCGGCGACCATTGCGCCGCGATTTGCCGCATTCTGGAGGATGGCAGGCCGGGCGAGACCTACAACATCGGCGGCTGGAACGAAATGAGCAATCTGGAGATCGTGCGTCAGGTATGCGCCCTGCTGGACGAGCTACGCCCCCGCGCGGACGGGCAGCCTTACAGGAGTCAGATGGTTCATGTCGCCGACCGTCCGGGGCATGATCGCCGTTATGCGATAGACGCCCGCAAAATGGAGCGGGAACTTGGCTGGCGTCCGAAGGAGACTTTTGCCAGCGGCATCAGGCGCACGGTTCATTGGTATCTGGAGCATGAAGACTGGGTGAAAAACGTGCAGAGCGGCGCGTATCAGGAATGGGTCACGAAACAATATGGAGCGGAGTCATGAAGGATAACGCGGCATTGCTGCTGGGTTGCGACGGGCAACTCGGCTTTGAGCTTCGGCGCGTGTTGGGGGAGACGAACGGTTGGAACAAGGCCGTCACCGCTCTTGACCTTGCCGACTGCGATTTTTCCAGTCCGAATTTTCGGGAGATTCTCACGGAATGGGTGGAAAAAACGCGCCCTGCCGTCATCATAAATGCCGCAGCCTATACTGCGGTGGATCGTGCCGAAGCGGAAGCGGAACTGGCTCTTGAAGTCAATGGAACAGCGCCCGGCATTCTGGGCGAGGTTGCCGCCGCGCGGGATTTGCTGGTCATCCATTACTCGACCGATTACGTGTTTGACGGGACAAGCCATCGCCCTTACCGCGAGGACGATCCGACAAATCCCCTGAATGTGTATGGGCAAAGCAAACTTGCTGGCGAGACGGCCTTGCGGGATAGCGGCGCTCTCCATCTCATTTTTCGCACTTCCTGGGTATTCGGCGCGCATGGCGGCAATTTTCTGAAAACCATGCTGCGTCTGGCGTCAGAGCGGGAGACGCTCTCGGTTGTGTCCGACCAGATAGGCGCGCCGACTTCCGCCGCATGGCTTGCCGAAGTGACGGCGCGTGTGCTGACGCGCTACGGGCAGCAGGGCGCAAGCGAAAATTTCCCGACCGGACTGTTTCATCTGACGGCTGCGGGCAGGACTTCCTGGCATGGCTACGCCGCCTATCTTTTAACGCTTGCGCGAGAGCGGGGGATGCGGTTTTGTCTTGCGCCGGATGGGTTAAAGGCGATTCCCGCGAATGCCTATCCGACCCCGGCGGCGCGTCCTGCCAATTCCTGCCTTGATTGTTCCCGCGTGATGACTGCTTTCAGTATTGAGCAGCAGCACTGGCAGGATGGTGTTCAGGCAGTGCTGGAGACCTTGTCCGGTAAGATAGCGTGACCTTTGCCGCAAACTGTTGGAGGAAATGATGAAACTGACGATGGTCAATTGCAAGGTTTGCCTAAAAGAGGTTTTTGCTGATTCCGCAAATTGCCCGCATTGCGGAGCTGAAAAGCCTGGCATATCAATCAAGTGGCCGCTTGCTCCTCTTGTCATTATGTGGGTTATACTTGGCATCATGATGGCTTTTAATCTAAATGTAATGCTGGATCACGCGCTATTTGTCATTTTTCTGTCGTGCATGGTTTGGGCATGGGCGCGTCAACGGAATGTGTTTGGGTTGGCGCTCTTCGCGGTTTTTTTGGCAGTGGGCGGCTTTTATATGCTGTCTGAAGCGGAGAATTGGCTGATGGTGTTCACCCCGTTGGTTTTACTCATATTTGGTATAATTTCGGCCTCTCAGGCTTGGCGGATAAGCATGAAGGCTCGGAGAGCCTTGCAGGCGCACGAGCGAAAACGGTCGGTGAATTGAGTTTTAGTAACGCATTTTTACGAATAAACATCATAAAAGGGTTTTCTTTTGCCCGGCAACAGGCTATAAAGATTATATGGTTCATGAGGAGCGAGAAATGAAACGCTTTTTTTCCTGTCTGGCAGTTTGCCTATGCGGAGTTGCGCTGCCCGTGTCCGCGCAGGTGTACCGTTGCGTTACTGATGGCGCGGTGACTATTTCCACCCAGCCTTGTCCGGCGGGCGCGGCGGCGACGGAATACAAGCCGGAGCCGGGCGCGGCGGAGCGGGAGGCCGCCGCAAAAAAGGCTGCGGATGAAGACCTGGCGCGTATGAAAGAGCGGGTCATGCTGATGGAGCGCGAACGCCGCGAACGCGATGCCGCGCTTGACGCCGCCCACAGGGAACAGGAAATCCGTTCGCAGGAATACCAGCCCTCGATTGAGCCGACACAAGAAGAAGGTCTTGTGGAACGAACTGTAATTTGGGGCGGGCCGCTTTATCCCTACCATCCACCCCATTATAATCCCGGCAAGCCGCCGAGGCCGCGTCCGGGGCCGCCGCGTCCCAACCCGACCAATGGCGGAAACAAGAAAAGTTCCGGTAATGAATCAACCGGGGTTTTTCGTCCCGGGTTAGGGGCGGCAAGTCCTGAACCCGAAAAGAAAGGCGCTTCGTCCGCGCCGCGCACTTCGCCCGGAGCGGCAGGAAGAGCGGCTTCCTCCGGGGCGACAGGAAAAACAGCTCCAGGAAACAGGGCAGGGAAGCCTTGAATCTTCGTAAAGCAATACTTGAAGTTTGCGTTGTATATCATTGATTTATATGGAGTTTGCTGCATATTATCTCAATGAGTTTTGATGAGAAAGGATACCCTTGCGACCATCCGTAGCGTTTGATATGAAGCAAAGCGCAGACCAGAAGGGCAATCGTTGGTATGCTCCAATACACTTAATGTAACACTTGAAGTTTATGCTATATCTTGTTGATTTATAATAATTTATGTAAATAATTGTACCTTTTTCGCATAGTGCGCAGGAGAGGGAGAGTTTTGCTCCAATGCCCAATTACTCGTCATTCCCGCGAAGGCGGGAATCCAGCGTTGCATCAGAATTTGTGACTGATGTTCAGTATGACGAGAAACGGGAATGCTGCTCCTCTTGCGGTATGGGAATGTCGTTCCTGTTCTGGAAGCCTATCGCAACTTTCAGCTCCGTACTGGATTCCCGCCTTCGCGGGAATGACGGGGTAGGTTATGGTCTGTGCGAAAGATTGACTATCAGAAGGGGGCGGGGGAGAGGGTGCGTAAAATGCAAGCGTTGAACCAAAACCGCTTTAGAGCTTGCGGGGTGTGCCGTAAAAGACGCCTAGTTTTCGCAAACTTTGCAATACCATCTCGACCGGAAAGCGCAAGGACATGGAACGGTTATTCCGGGCTGCATTGATAATCGCCTCGCTGTCAATCCAGTCGCGTTCATCGGCAAACTTTTGCATCCGCCGGATATTGCGGCGGCACATGAATACCGGCAGTGGGCGGCGATAAATATAGAGGTCGGAAAAGTCAATCAGTCCCAGCTTGCCGTCGGGCGTCAGGATGACATTGCCCAGATGCAGCGAGCGGAAATAAATGCCCAGAGAATGCAGATGGATGACAAAATCGGTAAACAGACGCTTCAGCCGGTTTTCCGTTTCAGCGTCAAGCCCATGCCGGATCAGAGCGCGGAGGCTATCTCCTTCGAGCGGCCAGTAGAGCGCCGCGTCCAGAGATACCGACGGAATACGCCAGGCCCCGATTACATGCGGGACAGGAATACCCCCCCCCCCCCCCCCCCCCCCCCCCCCCCCCCCCCCCCCCCCCCCACCCCCCCACCCACCCACCACCCCCACACCACCCACCGCGGCCCCCCACCACCCACACCCCAACGACAAACGCACCC
>Ga0099364_10001283_pt1 | contig 41896 bp, 41 predicted proteins | sample TergutTh196P3_FD_73070 | JGI IMG/M metagenome (GOLD analysis project Ga0099364, IMG submission 73070) | Microcerotermes parvus P3 segment gut microbial communities from Pointe-Noire, Republic of the Congo - Th196 P3 | ecosystem: Host-associated > Arthropoda: Insects > Digestive system > Gut ...
AACAGCGGCAGATCGTATACCTGTGGGGTTTGTGTGTGTTGTTGATTTATTTTTTTTTTTTTTTGTTTTTAATGAGGTGTTGGGGGGGGGGGGGGGGGGGGGGGGGGGGTAATTCAATTCGCACCATAAGACCGTTGCCGCTTTCGCTGATAAAGTCGAGTTTCGCTCCGATTATTACCGCCCGCTGCTGCATATTGCTTATGCCAAGACCGCCTTTATTCTGGCGGTCATTAAGGCTGATACCGTCATCAGAAACACAAATCAGTATTTTTTCTGATAAACCCTGCATATAACGCCTTACTACCAGCGAAGCCTGAGCCGCCTGAGAATGTTTTTCGATATTGGTGAGAGCTTCCTGTACTATACGGTACAGATGAAGTTGATTGCCCGGCCCCAGGCTGGTAAAGCTGAGTTTTTCATCGATGGAAATAGCGCATGAAATGCCTGTCCGCCGGGAGAATTTTTCGCAAATATCCGCCATGGCAGCCGTGATGGAAAATCGGGTAAAATCAGGGGGTGCGAGTTCCATACAAATTGTTCGAATTAAATCCGACACTTCCGGCTCTTTTAAAAGCGGAAGTACAGCGTCATGGAGTTCCCGTGAAATGCGCCGCCGTTCTGCTTCCAGCACTTCAATAGCCCAATCGGAAAAGGCAAGACTTTTTGACTCCCTTTCAAGCGCCCTGCGTTTTGCCAGATACAGAAAACACAGACAAAGCGTAAGGATTGTGATGACCAGTACAAAGAGCCATGTCAGAGTTATATACAGGTTAATGTCTTCGGGCAGACCAGGGTTTTCAGGCGGCATAGATGTTTTTAATTATATAAAGTATAATGTTGTATGTACAAGGTATCGCAAAGCCTTAACAGTAATCTAACTAAAAAACCCATTATAATTTTTCTGTGCATTGGCGGGGCTTTGCTGAATGTTGCGTTTAATGAAATCAACTCATTGATAGGTTTTCCCCTGTATTTTGATACTGTTTTTACAGTAACTCTTACCCTGCTGACCGGCCCTTTGTACGGTTCTTTAACCGGCGCTCTCACCAACATCATCGCAAACACAATAGATTTTGAATATTGGGGATGGATGGGTTATCTGTTTGCCATTTGCAATGTTGCCACCGCACTCATCACCTGGCTTTTTGTCCGGCTTTTCCCCCGTGAATTAAACCTTGGGCGCGAAACGTCCGGTGCAGGTTTCAAGGATGTTTCTGTTGCGGCAAATTTTCCCAGCCGCCGTTTGGATGTAATCATCAGCCGCCTGATTGTCCTGATCCTGTTGTCGTTCGTTCTTTGCATTGCAATAAGTATACTGGGCGGACTTCTTGCATCTTTCATGCGATTCATGCTGACTCTTTCCGATGTCGCAGCCCACAATCCGGCATCGGCAAAGCTCGGCCTCACGTTGTTTCCCCAGGGGCTTCCGGTAATTCTGGTAGAAATACTTTCCCGCATTCCGGTTAATATAATCGACCGGCTTATCACGACATTTACCGGCTACGGCGCCGCCTTGGGGTTGAACTTTCTTTTTTCCGTTAAAAGACGCGCTTTATTCCTGACTGAAAAGCGCGGTTGACAGATAACGCTCGCCTGTGTCGGGAAGAATTGCAACGATTACTTTCCCCGCGTTTTCAGGGCGTTTTGCAAGTTCGGCTGCTGCCCATGCAGCCGCGCCTGATGAAATTCCCACAAGCAATCCTTCTGTTTTTGCGATTTCCCTGCCTGTTGCAAGAGCATCGTCATTTGTGACGGTTATTATCTCGTCATAAATTTTTGTGTTAAGAACTTCCGGCACAAATCCCGCGCCTATACCCTGAATCTTATGCGGCCCCGCAGTGCCCTTTGACAAAACAGGACTGTCGGCAGGTTCGACTGCGACTATTTTTAAGTTGGGGTTTTTTGATTTTAGGAATTCACCCGCGCCGGTAATCGTTCCGCCTGTGCCGATGCCCGAAACAAAAATGTCAATTTGCCCTCCGGTGTCTTCCCAAATTTCCGGTCCTGTTGTTGCTTTGTGGATGGCGGGATTTGCGGGGTTTGCAAACTGCCCGGGAATAAAAGAATTGGGGGTTTCCTTTGCAAGCTCTTCGGCTTTGGCGATTGCGCCCTTCATTCCTTTTGCGCCCTCTGTAAGAACAATCTCTGCGCCGTAGGCTTTTAATAGATTGCGCCGCTCGATGCTCATAGTTTCGGGCATGGTAAGGATAACCCTGTACCCGCGCGCCGCCGCCACCGATGCAAGCCCGATGCCGGTGTTGCCGCTTGTGGGTTCAATTATTATCACGCCGGGTTTTATAAGCCCTTTTGCTTCGGCATCGTCAATCATTGCTTTGGCGATTCTGTCTTTTACGCTCCCTGCGGGATTGAAATACTCCAGCTTGCCTACAAGTTTTGCCTGCAGGTTGTTTTTTTTACTGTAATTGGCAAGCTCCAGTAACGGAGTGCCGCCGATTAAATCTGTTAAATTCTTTACTATCTTTGACATAAAAACCATCCTTTGTTATGTGTTTTCTTAAAATAAATTTGTAAGGCGTTTAACGCCTTGAGAGAAGTGCGCGGCTGATTGCAGTCCCCGTTATCTGCACAGCTTCCACGAGCAGAAGAATAACAACCACCGCGCCTATTGTAACATCTGTTCTAAACCGGTAATACCCGTAACGTATTGCAAGATCGCCAAGACCTCCGCCGCCAATAGCTCCTGCCATTGCAGAATAACCAATCAGGTTTATGATTGTCAGCGCAAGACCGGAAACCAGCGCAGGCATGGCTTCGGGGATTAACACCTTGCGGATAATCTGGAATGTTGTAGACCCCATTGCCTTTGCCGCTGTAATCACCCCGTGATCAACTTCGCTGAGAGCTGTTTCGACAACACGGGCGACAAAAGGAGCCGCCGCAATTGAAAGCGGAATGATCGCCGCCGCAGGTCCAATGCTTGTCTTGATGATAAGCCGCGTCAATGGAATAAGCAGAATCATCAATATTATAAACGGAAGAGAACGGAATAAGTTTACGATTCGTGAAAGTACGTTATACAGCATAATACGCGGAGCAAGACCTGCGGGAGAAGTTACAAACAGGTAAACGCCCAAGGGAAACCCCAGTATGCAGGCAAAAAAAGTTGATGTAAAAACCATGTATACCGTTTGCCCTGTTGCAGATGGAAGCAGAGAAAATACTTCAATAATTGTTTCTCTAAACATGAAGCAGTTCCTGCGTTGCCTTTTCCTTAGGCGAATTGAACACTGTGTCAACATTTCCGCTTTCTATGATGAACCCTTCATTCATAACCGCTACATTCTGACATATCTCCCGTATAACATTAAGCTGATGTGTTATAAGCACTACGGTGATATTTAACCGTTCTTTTAAATCGCGGATTAGAGAAAGTATTGAACGCGTTGTCTGGGGATCAAGAGAGCTTGTCGCTTCATCGCAGAATAAAACTTCGGGACTTGCCGCAAGAGCGCGGGCAATTGCCACCCTCTGTTTTTGCCCGCCGGAAAGTTCCCGCATCCGGGCTTTCTTTTTGTCAGGAATGTCAACAAGTTCGAGTAATTCATCAACTCGTTTTTCAATCTGCTTTTTAGAAAGCCCGGCAATCTCCAGCGGGTAGGAAATATTACCCGCCGTGTTACGCGAACCTAAAAGATTAAAGTTTTGAAAGATCATTCCCATTCTTCTGCGGCGAAGGAGTAATTCATTACCCTTCAGGGTGTCAACACGTTCTCCGCCGTAGTACACTTCGCCGGTATCCGGCTTTTCAAGAAGGCTCATGACGCGTAACAGTGACGATTTTCCCGCGCCGCTCCTTCCGATGATCCCAAAGATGCAGTTAGCCGGGATTTCCAGATCCGCCTTTCGTACTGCCGTAACTGTGGAATATGTCTTGGAAATATCTTTCAATATAATCATTTGTTAAAAAACCGCTATAACCCCGCCATTGTAATTGTTGTTAATATAATCTTTCACCTTCTGGCTTAAAAGAGCGTTCCTGAGGGCTATGATAAGGGGATCGTTTTCATTGCCTCTTTGCACAACCACGATATTAACATACGGAGACTCCGCGCCTTCTATTATAAGGGAATCACGCACAGGATTAAAGCCCGCCTGAAGGGCAAAATTACCGTTGATTGTAGCCGCGTCCACATCGTCGAGCGAGCGGGGAAGCAGAGCCGCTTCCAGTTCTACAAAGCGGAAGTCCCTTGGGTTCGATGTAATGTCGCGCGGAGTAGCAGTCAGACCAACGCCGCTTCTCAGCGTGATAAGCCCGTTTGCCTGAAGCAGCAAAAGCGCGCGGCCTCCGTTTGTAGGATCATTGGGAATGGCAATTGAAGCGCCGTTGGGCAGTTGATCAATGCTGTTGTATCTGTTTGAATAAAGCCCGAAAGGTTCTACATGCACCCCAAAAGCAGGGACAAGCCTTGACGTCCAATCTTCATTGGTTTCCAGATAGGGGACATGCTGGAAAAAGTTCGCGTCCAAATCCCCGCTAATCAACGCCGAATTTGGCTGTACATAATCAGAGAATTCCACCACCCTTAAAGTGATTCCCTGCGCCGCAAGATCGTCCCTGATCAGGTTTAATAGTTCCGCATGGGGAACCGGCGTTGCTCCCACTGTTATAGTGGAAGCGCTTTGTTGTGTGTTACCTCTGGCTTCAACAGTTTGGTTAAAAGCCAAAAATACCGCCGCTGCAATCAGCAGACTGACAAAGATTTTTTTCATGATAAATCTCCTTGTTTTGATAAACACTTAATACCTATGTGTTTAGTATGATATTATTAAAATCTTAAAAGTTTGTCAATAGAGCCTCTTGCAAAACTCGGTTAGTTTTGCCGAGGCTTTTGCAGTTTCTCGCTCTACGAGCTACGAAACATGCATTTTTAAGTGGTTGCAATTGCAAAACTGAAGTTTTACAATTGCCTCATAGAGCCACTATAATAAAATTCGATATATTTTGCAATGTAACTTGAATCCTTAACGCTTGTTAACATAGAAAACCTATGGTATAATGGGTATATGAAAATATCGACAAAAGGGCGTTATACACTCCGAATGCTTATCGATCTTGCTGAACACAAAAACAGCGGGTTTATATCATTGAATGATATTTCACAGCGGCAGGGCATTTCCAAAAAATATCTTGAACAGCTTGTTACTTTGCTAAACCGCCCGGAAATTCTGCGCACAAACCGCGGTAACAAAGGCGGTTATATGCTTGCAAAAGATCCAAGTCAATACACAATAGGTCAAATATTAAGAATCACCGAAGGCGGGCTGACTCCTGTTTCATGCCTTGAAGACGAGCCAAACCGCTGCGATCGCAGTGATTTCTGCAAGACTTTGCCGGTGTGGCAAGGTCTTGATAAGGTTATAAACGATTACCTTGACGGAATCACCCTTCAGGATATAATAGATAATTTCATTAACAATGGCGCAGGTGAGTATTATATTTGATATAAATGTAATTATTCGCATTTTTTGCTGGATAAAAGTGCGAAATATTACATTGTTATACGGATAAAAATGTAAGAAATCACATTTTTTGCTGGATAAAAGTGCGAAAAATCACATTTTTATACGGATAAAAATGTAAAAAATCACATTTTTTGCTGGATAAAAATGTCAATTTATACTACAATTTAATCTATGGAAAGATATTTAATAAATAATCTAAAAAAATGGAAAAATTCAAAAAACCGTAAACCTTTGATCCTTTGGGGAGCCCGTCAGGTTGGAAAAACATGGTTAATGAAAGAATTTGGCCGCAAAGAATACAAAGATGTTGTATACCTCAATTTTGATAAAAACGAAAAAGACCGGCGGTTTTTTACAGAAAATGTATCTCCGGGTCTTATCGTAGCCCAGCTTGAAAATGAATTTAACATGGTAATTGACCCGCAAAATACCCTGTTGATTTTTGATGAACTGCAGGAATGTCAAAGGGCAAAAGATTCATTAAAGTACTTTAATGAAGATGCGCCTCAATACCATGTGATTGCCGCAGGCAGCTACCTTGGAGTTTCCGGCGGCAAATTCCCGGTCGGCCAGGTCGATATGTTAACGCTCTATCCGATGTCGTTTTTTGAATTTCTGGAAGCGGTTGGGCGCAAACGGCTTGTCGATACATTCCGCACATTGGACTGCGCCTTGATTAACGGCCTTTCCGGTCTTGCCGGTGAATTGTTAAAAACATACTATTACACCGGCGGAATGCCCGCTGCAGTGAGTGTGTACACCGAGACGCAAAATCTTCACAAAGTCCGCGAAGTGCAGGAATCGATCCTTGAAAGCTACAAAAGTGATTTTTCCAAACATATCAAAGGCACGGATATTCCAAAAGTTCGAATGTTGTGGGATTCAATTCCGGTTCATCTTGGCAAAGAAAAGAAAAAATTTATTTACAAGGAAATTAAAACAGGCGGCCGCGCTGCTGAATTTGAAAATGCAATGGATTGGCTTGTACATACAGGCTTTGTTCATAAAGTTACAAGAACCGAGACGGCAAGACTTCCGCTGCTTGCATATCAACAGCGGGATATTTTTAAGTTGTTTATGCTGGACATCGGGCTGTTATGCGCTGAATCAAAAGTGGACATTAAAACTTTTTTACAGCCGGATGCCGACATCTTCGGCGTTTTTCTCGGCGCACTGACCGAACAATTTGTACTTCAGGAGCTTAAAACCATAACAACAAATCCAATTTTATACTGGACTAATGAAAAGGGACATTCCGAAATTGACTTCATCCTGCAGCACGAAAACGAAATTATCCCAATAGAAGCAAAGTCATCAGAAAACGCAAGGGCAAAATCATTAAAAGTTTATATGGAAATGGAAAAGCCAAAATATGCAGTCCGCACTTCGTTAAGGAATTTTGGTGTTACAGGTAATTTGTTTTCCATTCCCCTTTACATGATGGGTTTGTTTTTTGAAATCATTGGGAAAAATTCTTTAAATAACTCTTAGCTACAGGATCATCTTTATCCACATCAAGCGCTGTTCTGAAAAAAGCGGTGGCTGTTTCCCTGTCGCCGCTTTTGTGGGCAAGCACGCCAAGATTTGAAATTATCTTTACGTTTTCCGTGTCATGGCGCAGGGCTTTTTCAAGTTCTTGTTTTGCGGCGGTTAAATTTCCGCTTTCCATAAGGCAGATGGCAAGTTCGTTTCTGGTGTCGCTGTTCCCGCCGCCAAGTTCTATTGCTTTTTTTAAAGCCGCCGCCGCATCCTGCCACCTGCAAAGGAGGCGCAGCGCCCAGCCGAGTATAAACCAGCCGTTCCATGAATGAGGGTAATTTTCCAGGAAATCCCGGATATAAGAGAGACCCTCTTTTGGTTTTCCGTTTCTTACCATATCGTGTGCATGGATGTAGTTTTCGTCGGTTAAGCCGTTTTCTTTCATTTCTTTTATTGTTGTTAAAATATCCGGCCTAAGATAAATTACCAAAGAACAGTAATAATCGATCCATTCCTGATCCACCTGCGCTTCTTCAATGACACGTAACATCGCGGAAAGGATCATTTCCGTAGATAGACTGGCAATGCTTGTATTTTCGTCCCCGTCATCAATTTCTGCCGGAATTGGAATGTCAGGATTTATTATAAATTCGTTCCATTCTTCTCCTGCAAATTGATCATAAAAATTTGCAGGGACAGGTAAAAATACTATTTTCTTTTTCATGTTAAAATTTATCAGGGCGTTGTTTTTGATGACGAAGCTTCCGTTATGCTGCCTCGTAAATCCGCTCTGGTTGATGAAAGCATATCATTTAAACGAATTTTATAACTCATTGGTATACTTGCCTCATCAAAATTAATGCCTAAGGCAACCATTTCCTTTTTGCCTTCAACATTTTCAACGCGCACAAATTTTCCCTTTATTGAATATACTTCTCTTGGATCGTTAAAATCAATTCGAATGACAGCTTCTTTATCCATCAGGAATTTTGCAACACCCATCATAATTATTTTGGTTCCGGAAAATGAAATATCCCTTAATATACACCGGCGCGGAATCCCGTCTATAAAAACAGCGCTTTCTGTGGAAAGAATATTGAGCTTTCGCATATTATCCGCCGTTAATGGAATTCGATCATCCTTACGTTTTGCAGAATTGACATTTGCATCAAGGACGCGTCCCATTATCTCGATAAAGTCATCCGGCGGTCTGTTGGAAAACTGAAGTGTTAACATATAAACATCTTGCGAATTGTTATATGGCGCGCTTGCAAGAACACGGGCTGCTATAAAAAATGTTACAGTATTTGATTCTCCCTGAGGTTTAAAACAAAACCTAAGGTTAACTAAATTATTTACAGACTGAAGTTTGCCAAGCAGGCCGGATTTTACATTTGCAACTATTTTTGCTTTTTCAAACGATGTTGAATAAACTACGCATGGCCAAAAGTCATTTCCGCATTTAATGTGTATTTGCTGCGTAACAATCCCCGTAACCTGAATGATTTCTTTTGTGAAAGTTACAGAAATATCTTTAAAACGATCGTAGAAAAGTGATATTCTTTGACTTGTCAATACTCCCATTTGTGCATTATAAACAAATCTAAGAAAATTGTCAATTGACCGTTTTACATCGATCGCTTTAATCGCACTGTTTCAATTGGACAAAATGATGTTTCTGCTTATAGTAATTCTTTATTACCTGTGGTTTTTATCTTGTCTACAATGTCCCTAACCTTTTGGGTTTGCCCTTTTTTTGTGATAAGAGCTGCTGCAGGGGCGCCGTTTTTCCCGGAACGGATTACAACAATGAGGTCTTCAACACCGGCAAGAGCTACAGGTATGTCGGAATCCACAAAACAGGTGTTTCCGGCTTCGTTAAAAACCAAAGAACCGGTTTTTCCGCATATTTTGCTGTATTCTTCCCAGTTTCCAATATCGATCCAGTCAAAATTCGCCCGCACCATTATTGTATTGCTGCATTTTTCCGCAATAGCATAATCAAAAGAAATGCTCTTCGTCTTGTTGTATGCAGTTTCAAGTTCTTTCCAGCCGGTTAATATTTTTATACCACGTGAAACAGTAAAATCTTCAGGTTTTGGCTGTTTAAGTTTTCCAAAAGGCTTGTATACATCCGGCGCAAGAGAAAGAAATTGTTCTGCCATAAAATCAACATTAAAGGCAAACATTCCAGAATTCCAGAAAAAGTTCTTTTTTGCAGTGAATTTTTTTGCGGTGTTTATATCGGGCTTTTCGTGAAAAGCAGCCACAGTGTAAACGCCGTGCTGATTGCCGCTGCTTTTTGCTGTCTCTATGTAACCATATCCTGTCTCCGGGTGAGTCGGCGGAATCCCGAAAACCGCAAGCTTGCTTTCCGGCGGTTCTATACCCGCAGCGGCAGATTCTGCATCGGCTTTGAAAACATCCAGCGGCTTTATGATGTGATCGCTTGTGAGTACAAGCATTTTCCGGTTCCGTCCGCTAAAGCGGGAATAGGCGACAGCGCATGCCGCTGCCGGAGCCGTATTTTTTGCAACGGGCTCTCCAATGACAAGCACACGTTTTTTTTCTGCAGCGCCCAATTTTGCGGCGTCTGCGATTACATGCGGAATGTGGGAGTTTCCTGTGATAACGACAACTCTTTCGCCAAGCGCGAGTGATCTTTCCAATGCCATTGAAAAGAAACTTACTTTACCGGCAGGAGAATTTCCGCCGCCCTGAATTTCTGCGGCCGGTAAAAATTGTTTCGGCAGCCGCGAACTGCTTGCCGGCCAAAGCCTTGTGCCGGAACCTCCGGCCATGATTAAACAGTCATTGAACATATTTTCAGTATACTTATATCTATACGGTATTGCAACCGTGCGTGAAACATCACTCCGGTAATACAAGAGACAAACTTATTGTTTTTTGATAGAATAACTATATGCAGATCATTACACTTGGCAGCGAATTGCTCCGGCAAAAAGCGGAAAAAATAAAAAAAATAGACGATGAAATTATTGATATTTCCCGGGAAATGCTTCAAATACTTGAGCGGGACAAAGGCATTGGTCTTGCAGGACCTCAGGTTGGGATCATGAAACGTATTTTTGTTGTTCATATTGAAGGGGATGAAAAAAGAGTTTTTATTAATCCTTCAATTTTGGAAACATCGCATAAAACTGTTAAATATGAAGAAGGCTGCCTTTCGGTTCCCGGGATTTATGTTAATATAACAAGGTCCGAGACAATTAAAATTCAGGCGTGGAATGAAAAGGGGCGGCCTTTTACTCTGGAGGCAAGCGGGCTCCTTGCAAGGGTGATCCTGCATGAACACGATCATCTGGAGGGAATTCTCCTTTTGGATCATCTGCCGGAAAGTAAACGTAAAAAATTGATTGAAAAATTTAATAAAACAGCGCCGGGTAATGTAAAATGAGGGTTTTGTTTGCAGGCAGTCCTGCCATTGCTGTTCCCTGTTTGGAAACCCTCTTTCGCCACCCTGACATAGAATTGGCAGGCGTCCTTACAAACCCCGACAGCGCACGCGGCAGAAGCGCACATGCGAGCGCAACTGCGCGCGCATGTGCGCAGCCGACTGAAGTTGGCGAAGCTGCCCTCAAACTAGACCTGAATCTCCCTGTCTTAAAGCCGTTAAAGCTCGATGCCGCGGCAAGAGAGCAGGTTAGCGGGCTCAAATGCGAACTTCTTGTTTCATTCGCTTACGGCAGAATTTTTGGCCCTAAGTTTCTGGAATTGTTCCCCCTTGGAGGAATCAATATTCACCCAAGCCTGCTTCCAAAATACAGAGGGCCGACGCCAATTCAGGCCGCCATCCTGAACCGCGATAAAGTAACAGGGATAACAATACAAATACTGGCTCAGGAAATGGACAGCGGCGATATTCTGACGGCGGAACAGTTGCAGCTAACGGGCGGGGAAACAGCAGGAAGTTTAAGCGAAATTGCAGCGGCAAAAGCTGCAAAGATGCTGCCTGATGTATTGCAGAAAATTGCGGCAGGTACTGCGCAAAAAATACCGCAGAACCATGATAAAGCCAGCTATTGCAGGTTGCTTTCAAAAGAAGACGGGTTGATTAACTGGAGCCGTAGCGCTGTCGAAATCGAAGCCGGAATCCGCGCTTTTAACCCCTGGCCCCTATGCAGGACTATTCATAATGAGCGGGAATTAATTATATTAAAAGCTGATGTATTTACAGGAGAGTTTCCTGTAGACAGGAAAGAAGAAGCAGGAAACTGTGCTGAAGAATTGCCCGGACAGGTCTTGGGGATAGACAAAAAAGATGGTATACTGATACAGACAGGCGAGGGGATTTTAGCTGTTACAGAATTGCAGTATCAACAGAAAAAAGCGCAAATGTGGCGTGATTTTTTTAACGGGGCACGGAACTTTACCGGTTCCCGATTAGGTTAAGGTATAAACGAGGCAAATGTATGGGTAAACTGGATTTTAGTTCAATAGAAGAATATGTGGCAGGTCATATAAGGATATTTATTTTCATGGTTATCGGTCTTATTGTATTTGTCGGTATTATTGCTGTGTCTGTTTTTTTTGTTGCAGTGAATGGAGAGGAACAGGCGATGGTTCCCGATGTAGTAGGCAAGGAACTGACCGAAGCTTTGCTTGAACTTCAGGTAAAAGAGTTGTACCCGCGTCTCCAGCTTCGTTATTCGCAAACCTCCCTTGATAAAGGACTAATACTGGAACAAGAACCGCTGCCGGGTACAATTGTGAAGGCCGGCCGCCGTATTCGGCTTGTGGTTAGTCAGGGAGTTATTCTAAATAAGGTCGAAAATTATATCAGCCGCAACATAGACGAAGTTCGTTTAAATTTTAATACAATTAATGCTACATCCGGAGGATTGCCGATTCTTACAATTCGCGAACCTGTAATGTACGAATTTTCATCCGAAAACCCCGGAACTATTCTTGCACAAAAACCGGAAGTTGGAGTGGATATTTCCGGCCCGACAGCTATGGAATTTGTTGTCAGTATGGGAAGGGCGAATCAAACTGTAACAGTGCCGCAATTAACAGGATTGCCGTTTAATGCTGCAATCAATTTAATTTCTTCAAGCGGGATCAATTTTGAATTTATAACAAGGGACATAAGAGAAGGTGAATCAGGCGAAACTGTTGTTTTCCAGTCACCGCAGGCGAATAGCACAATTCCGCTGAACTCGCCTGTGCAAATTACGGTGACACTGCCTGAAACACTTGCAGATGACGAAATATTCGGGCTTTTCCGTTATACGATACCGCCAAATCCCTATCCGCTCGAAGTGCGCCTTGATGCAGTGCTCCCTTCAGGCGAACGGCGGCGCATCATTTCTGTTGATTATCCCGGAGGGGATTTTTCAGTTCCGTATAAATTACCGGAAGGAACTGTGTTGATACTTTCAATGATGAACCGCGAACTTTACCGCGAGATTATCGGCGGATAAACTTAAAAAGATATTTAAATAGAGAGACAACCTGCAAAAAAAAGCCTCAAACCCGCGGGTTTGAGGCTTTTATCTTCACACTAACAAAACTTAACCGAGTTCTTTCTCCAGTACATCAAGAAGCTCGTATAGTTCTTTTGGAAGTTTGTCGCCGAATTTGGAATAGTGGTTTTCCCTTACGTCGGCAATTTCACTCTTCCAGCCTGCAACATCTACCTTAATTAACTCTGCCATTGTGTCGGGGCAGAAACCTTCGGGCGGCGTAATTGCGCCGTCTTTTGGGAGGAAGCCGATGGGTGTTTCAACCGCATTGTCTACGCCGTCGCACCGGTCGAACATCCACGCAAGTACGCGGCTGTTTTCGCTGTAGCCCGGCCACATGAATTTGCCGTCTGCATCTTTGCGGAACCAGTTGACAAAGAAAATCTTAGGCAGTTTGTCGCCGTTACCTTCGTCCTGGGCTTTTTTACCAAGCTTGAGCCAGTGGGCAAAATAATCGCCCATGTGGTAACCGCAGAAGGGAACCATCGCGAAGGGGTCGCGGCGTACTGAACCGGCCTTAAGGTCGAGCGCCGCTGCGGTAATTTCCGAACCGGTGATTGAACCCATGAATACTCCGTGTACCCAGCTTTTGCTCATGTTTACAAGGGGGATAGTCGTTGCGCGTCTGCCGCCGAAAAGGAATGCGCTAATCGGCACGCCTTTTGGGTCTTCCCATTCCGGCGCGATTACCGGGCACTGGGCTGCGGGGACTGTAAAACGTGCGTTTACGTGGGCGATTTCCTGGCCTGCAACGGGTTTATCTGTTTTTGGAGAAGGCACTTTTTCGCCTTTCCAGTTGGTGATTGTTTCGCCGGGCGCGCCGTAGCCAATCTGCTCCCACCAAACATCGCCGCATTCTGTAAGGCCGCTGTTTGTAAAAATTGTGTTTTTCTTGATTGAATCCATCGCGCTTTTGTTTGAATGTTCGCTTGTTCCCGGAAGTACGCCGAAGAATCCGGCTTCGGGGTTAATCGCATAAAGCCGGCCGTCCGCGCCGAATTTCATCCATGCAATGTCGTCGCCGATTGTTTCGACCTTCCAGCCGGGGAGCGTCGGGATAAGCATAGCAAGATTTGTTTTTCCGCATGCGGAAGGCAGGGCGCCGGCAATGTATTTCACTTTTCCTTGAGGATTTGTGAGCTTGAGAATTAACATATGTTCTGCGAGCCAGCCTTCGTCACGGGCAAGAACTGATGCGATACGGAGCGCGAGACACTTCTTGCCGAGGAGGGCGTTTCCGCCGTAGCCCGAACCGTATGACCAGATTTCGTAGGTATCAGGGAAGTGGCTGATAAATTTTTTGTTAACGTCCGGTTCGCACGGCCAGCTTGTGTCTTTTTCGCCGGGGCCGAGCGGCTTTGCAATGGAGTGGAGGCATGGCACAAAAAACCCGTCGCTTCCAAGAACATCCAGTACCTTTGCGCCGACCCTTGTCATTATGTGCATATTGAACACTACATAGGGTGAATCTGTAATTTCAACGCCGATTTTGGCAATATCTGAGCCAATCGGACCCATTGAGAAGGGAATTACATACATGGTGCGTCCCTTCATACAGCCATTGTACTGTTTTTTCATGGTTTCTTTAAGTTCATCTGGGTCTGTCCAGTTATTTGTAGGACCTGCATCATCTTTGTTTTTACTTGCAATGAAGGTGCGGCTTTCTGCACGGGCTACGTCTGAGGGATCAGAGTGGAACCAGTAGCATCCCGGTCTTTTTTCTTCGTCTAATTTAACGCCAAGCCCGGCGTCTACCATGATTTTCAGCATTCTGTCATATTCAGCTTTGCTGCCGTCACAGACCTCTACAGAATCGGGGGTCATCAGCGTGGCTGCATCTTCAATCCAACTCTTTAATTTGGCATGTTTTACTTCGTTAAGATTCATAATAACTCCTGTTTTTCCAAAATTTTCTTCTTATCTGTCTAACTTATACACTAAAAAGCAGATGTTGATCAATAGAAAGAAAAAAGAAAAGTGAAAAGGGAAAAGTGAAGAAGATAAATTTATGTAGTAATTTTCCAATAACCGCCTCTGTCGCCGTTTTTGCGTTCCAGACAGCCTGCTTTTTTTAACTGCCTGATATTTTTTTCTATTGCGCTTTTGCTTACACCTATGGCTGCCGCAAGGGATTCTATGGTTATCGTATTATTTGCCGAAATATGCTCAATTATTCGCTTTTTGTTTGCGGAAAGTAAAGTTTGTTTCTCCGTAACTTCTCCGTACTTTCTCTGTAACTTCTCCGTAACTTCTCCGTAACTTCTCCGTACTTTCTCCGTACTTTCTCCGTAACTTCTCCTTACTTTCTCCTTACTTTCTCCGTAATTTCTTTGTAATTTCTTTGTATTTGTCTGCTCATTCGCAGAAGTAAGCGAATACTCGTTGTTTTGGAATCTGACTACAATGAATGTATCGTCTATTGAATAGTCCTCGGGCTTGTAGTACTGCATTATACGGTGCATACCGGAGCCCAGTTGTTCGGCTAGTTCCATATTTGAGAATATCCGCATGATTTCCCGGTTGCGCGGCAGGGATTTTCCTTTAAAAAACGCTTCCTGTGTAAGCCCCAACGGCAAACCTCCTGAAGAAGTTATTTCTACTCGGTCAGAATAAAACTCGACAACGGGATAGGCTCCCCTTATATAATCGTTGTGAATGATAGCATTAAGCACTGCTTCGCGAAGGGCAATAGGTTCGATAAGCCTGGTTTCGATACGGTTCGGATATGTTATTTCAACAGCGGTTTGATTATAAATATCAAGAGCGTCAAGCATTGCATAAGCTGCTTTAATGAGCGAACAATTACCGCACTCCGTCTTCTTTACTATTGTTACTTTATTGGTTCCGGCATACTGTACCATTTTTATAGAGATACCGTTATTGTCCGCCATAAGGTATGCGGCATAATTGAATTTTCCATCTTCTGTATAAAAATCGAGGTTTTGAAGCAGGTTTTCGTTATCGGTCGTGAACCCCTTTTCTTCGTAATAGATTTTTAACTGACGAAAGGTTAAATTCTGACGCGGTGATACGACATTGTGAAGGGTATGCAATGAACGCCGGGCATAAAGACTGTCAATCATGGTCTGCGTCATTGGCGAATTTTGAGTACCTATTCTAATAAAGCAGCCCTTTGGAGACATTCCGTATTTACTGACATAGTAAGGTTTTTCAAAACCGCCGGCGATTTTTACGACAAAGTATTCCCTGCCGTTTTCGCCCGTCTTTGGCGAAACTGTAAACAAGCCCATCGCTGACGGCTTTATATTATTTTTTACTTTGTCAACAAAACTTAGAACTGTTTTATCGTAGTTATCCATTCCATACACAACACCTTTATCATCTATACCGATATATAACTCTCCTCCCGTCGCATTTAAAAAGGCGACAACGGTTTTTTCTATATCATCTGTTAATTGGCGTTTGTATTCTCTGTTCTCAGTTTCTGTTAATGCCATTATGCTTCCTTGTTTGGTATTTTATCATAAATTTGCTGATTTTCAATATGTGAGGTGAATTTACCTTTGGTAAATTTGTTAAGAATTGAAGCTTTTTAAAAAGTCTCATATTTATTTTTTCAACTTGGTAATTCTTTCGTGGGTAAAATTTTCAAGATCGATTAAAACTTGTTTTTGTCAGTCATTTTGATGATTTTCTGTACTTAATTCTTGTCCAAATTCCCGAATGCGTTGAGAAAGAACCAAAGAAATGTCATGCATTACTTGTTCTTTAAAATTTTCTACTGTACCTATTAATGGGTAATTTTTGGTAGAAAAAAGAGCAGGAGCATCTATTTCAAGAGCAGCGGCAATCCGTTCAAGCATTTCTGGGGTTGGAAATTTCTTTTTATTCTCTATCATGCCAATATAATGAGTCGAGGTATTCACTTTTTCCGCTAGTTTTGACTGTGAAATCCCCAAAAAATGGCGTTGATTTTTCATGTTAAAGGCTAGTACCGCTCTAAGACTTGTCATACTTGAAATTTTCTTTTTCCACACTATTATTCAAAAAAAAGATTGACAACTTCCATAAAGGAAGTTAAAATATTCCTTATGGGAACTATTTGTGTTAGACATATTCAGGGTGTCCTTATATGCAATAGTAATGAAATAGCATGATTGTTAATAAGTCAAAAGTCCGGATCGCCTACTTTATAATCGCGTTTTTGACACTGTTATGCGGAGTGGCTATATATCCATTGTTTCGTGATCCCAATTTACTCATATGGGATATTTTGCCAAAGCCCGGTTTCTGGGAAATGTGGCGAATACCGTACCCTAAAGAAGGAATTGCCTCTGTGTTGATAGGCAGCGGACCTGATTTTTTGTGGTTATTGTCGGGAATATGCATAATTCGAGTCGTGTGGTACAACGATCGGAAAATGCAGATGGTATATCTTGTCTTTATGTATCTTATAGCCGCAGGTTACAATATCGGACAATACTTTCATCTTATACCCGGCACATTTGATTTATTCGACCTTCTTTCTATGTCAGGCGTTGCACTGGCAGAAGGAATAATTTTTAGATTTTTATTAAGGAGAGAGGAAAAATGAAGAAAGAAAGGTTTGCATTGCATTTGGTATCAATTTTGGTGATCTTGCTTTTTGCTTTTATGGCAATCAGCAGCAGTACGACTACTCCCGATGTTGTTGAATCGTCTGTAACAACAACAAGTGAAGGAACAACCACTGTTAGTAGGACAACCACAGGAGGGCATATAATTTATAATATGCCGCAAACAAGTGGAAAAGATTATGTTACATTGGGTTTAGTCTTTGCAACTTCTGTTACTGAATATGATGAAAATGACAGGGGAATATCCAGCCAAGAAGGAATTACCACAATGCTTTTAAGAGAAGCTCAAAGACTTGGCGGTGATGATATTCTGAATCTTAGGATAGACGAGAATACTACTTATGTTATAACAACTACGGAAATTACAACAATATCTCCCCCTACTGTTGTCAGGAGAACTGTAACTCAGACAGGAAGCGCTCTGGCAATTAAGTATACAGATTCAATACCAGAAACAGAAAACACGAGTAGTAGATTTATTCCGCAAACAGCTACCATTGAAGGAATGGTGGTTGGAAATTAATGACAATCTAGAAATATTTGTAAATTTTATTGGAGCATTGTCGTTTTAAAAATAGGTCAGCAGGACTTTAAAACTGCAAAGAAGTTTTTGTGAAGAAGAAAATTATTTTCATCGTTCTGGTTCTCGTTCTTATTGGCTCAGTAAATCTTTTTGCGCAAGAAAGAGGTTATATAAAACCCACATTAGGAATTACCTTAGATACTGAAAATGGATATATTCTCTCTGGATTTTACATTGATTTTGTGAGCGCTGATGGACTGACGCTTGGAATTCAATGGGGTAATGTTTTTCAATTTGGTATTGGGTACACTATTGCTTTTAACAATTTAAGCTTTGGGGTGAAATTGATGGTTCGAAATATTATTTCTAGTTATTACAATTCAGAATTTCGTTTTGGAATCAATGCAAACGGGACATGGTGGATGAACGATTTATTTGGGGTAATAGGAATAGCGAATTTTGATACTTATCAAGGAAATTTCTCTATAGGAGCCGAACTCTCGACTAGATTTTGACATTAATCGAACATGGCAAGCGGGTGTGAGTTCCTAGATTTGACGCCCGCTTGCCAAATCCATTTGTGTAGCTCCAAGCCACTCGAACAGGTGATGTACGAAGTATTGCAATAGAGAACAGCCAGTTGTCACACTGGGGTGTTATTTCAGCTTGACCACTAACCATCTTTGTATCCAAATGTTTTTACCAGCAATTGAATTTTTTTGGTCACTTGCCAAAAATAACCATTAGATGTACCCTATGGTACAAATTATGATTCAATCATTTAAATGCAAGGAAACAAAGAAGATATTCGACGGTTTGTATTCTCAAAAATTCCCAAGCGATATTCAAAGCAGGGCATTTAATAAACTCGCCGCTATTCATGCTTCGCTTGCTCTAAATGATTTAAAATTACCACCGTCAAATCATCTTGAACACCTAAAAGGTGATCGTGCTGATCAATTCTCAATCCGAATAAATAAAAAGTATCGGATATGTTTTTCATGGAACGATAACAATGCAGATAATGTTGAAATTGTAGATTATCACGATTAATCAAATTACTCAGATGCGCTTGACATTCTGTATTCCGTAATATAGAATACAGAATAGAGGTGATAAATGAAAAAGTATATCAAGCTTGACCATATCGGAAAAATCCTCTTTGAAGAATTCATGGAGCCCTACAAATTGTCTCAGAATTCCCTTGCCAAAGCCATTGGCGTAGCTCCAAGCCGCATCACAGATATAGTAAACGGCCGCAGGGCTATAACGGCGGATACCGATTTACGTTTAACCCGATTATTTGGCCTTTCAGAGGGGTATTTCCTGCGTTTACAGGATCACATTGAAATAACTTTGGTAAAACAAAAAATTAACGGAGAGTTGTCGAAGATCATGCCATTAACACTAAAAACAGCTTAATATTTGGATAATTCGAAGCCGCAGATTTACAACCATAAATTCCCGCAGAAAAAATCACGTCCTATACACATTGCGGATATTTTCCTTGCCGGGGAGGCGGTAGATGTCAAAATCTCTGTCCAGGCTGATAATTTCCTGAATTCCGGTTTTTTCCGCCGTTACTACAAGGGTGGCGTCGGCAAAGTCCATTGGGACATCGGAATATTTTTTTGTTAACTCCGCTATACGAGGCATATCATGTTGGTTAATATCGCTTATGATTACCCCTTTGATTGTTATCCATTCATAAAAATCCTGCTGGGCTTTTATACTAAAGTCCAGCATATGCGAAACTTCGGTAATAACCGCAAGAGTGCTTATATAACAATACCGGCGCTCTATAAGGAAGTTCCGAATTCCCTTGTGATGCATGTCCCCGGCATCAAAAAGGGCTATAAACGGACCTGCGTCAATAAGAATTCTGTCTTGCACGAAGCCTCTCTTTAATCCGTTGTTTGTATGTAGTTGATAAATTACCTTCTCCGGAACTGTACTTACCAAAAAAGGGCAGACCCAGAGTGTAGGAGTCCAGTTGGCTTTCTTCTTGTTTGTAATATAACTCCAGAGATTCAATTATAATCTCTGATTTTGTCTTGTTTTTGGCTTTGGATAGAACAATGAGTTTGCTCCTTACGTCCAAAGGGAGTCTGGTCGAGGTAATTACTTCTTTTGTTTTTAAAGCTGCTGTCATATTACAGATTGTAATACAGGTTAAAAAAAATGTCAAGTGTTTTTGACGTTTTTTTACTGCAATATTAAGTGTGAGGTTAAAACGCTATTCCCAATTTGGTAAAAAAAGCTTATATTTATAGTTATGGATGATCGTAAAAAACGAATAGAGGACCTTATTAAAAACAGTCAGGAAAGCCGTTCTTCCCTGGATGCTCTTTTGGAGAATTTCGGGGAAACCTTGTATTCCCGGACAAAGGATATATCGGGAACCGGTCTCTCCGGAGCAGATTTTGATGATATTATTCAATACAATACACTTTTACAGGACATTGAAGAATCAAATTTATCCATAGCAAAAATTGAAGAGAAAAACCACCGTTTTATTGAGCTTGAAGAAGCAATCGAAACCAGAGAGCAGGAAGAAAAAGCGCGTGCAAAGGAGATGGCAGGTTTTTATGGTAAGCTGGGAAAAGCGCTGCTGGAAGACAGCGCCTATGATGATTATACTTCGCTTTTTAAAGAACAGGCTGATTCTTTAAAATCCAAGCTGGAATCCCTGCAAACCCGCATTGGCGAGCTTGATGGCAAAGAAGGCGGAAATGTTTTTACGTGGATTGGAAAAAGCGCACAGGGGCTTGTACTTAAATCTTTTTTGTCTAAAACACAGGAAAGTCAGGAACAGCTTTATCACAACATAGGGGAGCGCTACAGTAATCGTGACTCTGTAAGCGAAGTTGATGATGTTGCTTTTATCCGCCTTGAGATTGATAACTTACGGATTGTTTCAAATAATGCGCAGAATGAAATTTCAATTTTAAAGGATGAAAAACGGATGATTTCGGCAGGGTTTGGAATTGACGGTAATCCGCAAAAACAAATTCAATCTGTTAAAAATCACATTAATGATGTAAAGGAAGCTTTAAGTAATTTATACAGAACCTTTGGCGCTCAGGCCGCTGCAATTGTGGATGTTGATATTACGCCGGATCGAAGGTATTTTATTGACACGATTGTTACTGCAGAAGACGGAGAAATAATCGGCAGGGCAGTGAGGCTCAATCAGTCAATTGCAGATAACGAAAGTGCCATTGTTAAATTACGCGCATCTTTGGCGATTGACGAAGAAAATGTAAAGATTGAAAAATATAAAAAGTCGATCGAAGACAGAAAGATAAAAATAATTGAGCTTGAAGCCGCCATTTCTGATTTTGAAGACAGTGTTCGTGATTGTGAAGTATATATACAGGAATTGCAGAAGAAATTGTAGATATAGAAAAGAGCGGAAAGAAAAAAGATGAATGAAGAGTAGGGGAGGGGTATGGCTGTTAAAAAACCTTTAGCTAAAAAAGCACCCGCTAAGAAATCGGCGGGTAAGACTGTTGGTGCTAAGGCTAAGCCTGCAGCATCTAAAGCTGTTACCACAAAGGCTGTGGCGCCTAAAGTAAAGTCCGGTGTGCCGGCCAAGGCGGGCTTGCCGGCTAAAGCAGGCTTGCCGGCTAAAGCGGGCTCGCCTGTTTATGATGAATCTAAAATTAAAACATTGTCTTCCCTTGAACACATACGGCTTCGGACCGGGATGTATATCGGGCGGCTTGGAGACGGATCAAATCCTGCCGATGGGATTTATATCCTGTTAAAAGAAATAATTGATAATGGCGTAGATGAGTTTATCATGGGCAATGGGAAGAACATCGAAATTTCTGTTAAGGATATTAACAAGACCGGCATTGCTTCAGTTAAAGTTCGTGATTTTGGGCGCGGGATTCCGCTTGGCAAACTTGTAGAATGTGTTTCTATTATTAACACCGGCGCAAAGTATAATGACGATGTGTTTCAGTTTTCCGTAGGCCTTAACGGCGTTGGTACAAAAGCTGTTAATGCGCTTTCTGTTAATTTTAGGGTTGTTGCAATACGCAACAATGAATTTGCCGAAGCTGTCTTTGAAAGAGGCAAGCTTAAAAATAACCGAAAGGGCAAACTAAAAGATAAAATTAAAGACGGCACAATGGTTGAGTTTACGCCGGATCCCCAAATTTTTAAAGATTATGTTTTTAATTCAGAATTTATCGAAAAACGAATTCAAAATTATGCTTATTTAAATGCAGGGCTTACGCTTTCCTTCAATGGGAAGCAATTTGTTTCAAGGAGAGGTCTCTTCGACCTTTTAACAGAAGAAACAGGCGATGAATGTCTTTATCCGCTTGGATATTATAGGGGCGAACAGTCGCCTAACGGGCAGCTCGAAATCGCTTTTACGCATACAAATAACTACGGCGAAGAATATTTTTCATTTGTAAACGGTCAGTATACATCTGACGGCGGCACGCATCTTTCTGCATTCAAGGAGGGCTTTTTAAAAGGAGTGCAGACATTCTTTAAAAAAGATTTTCGCAGCGAAGATGTCCGCGAAGGCAATGTTGCCGCAATCGCTATAAAGTTAAAAAACCCCGTGTTTGAAAGCCAGACAAAAAACAAGCTTGGCAACTCAGATATTCGCACATGGGTTGTGCAGGAAGTGCGCAATGCTGTCGAAGACTGGCTGCACAGAAATCCCGAAGCAAGCAAAAAAATTGAACAAAAAATCGTTGCAAACGAATCTTTGCGGACGGAACTCAATGCCGTAAAAAAAGAAGCGCGCGAAGCCGCGAAAAAAATCACCCTAAAAATCCCAAAACTTAAAGACTGCAAATATCACCTTGAAGACGGGAAGGATGGAAAAGAATCTACAATTTTTATTACAGAAGGCGATTCTGCCGCAGGTTCTATTGTTTCCAGCCGTGACGTTATGACGCAGGCTATTTATGCATTGCGCGGTAAAGTGGAAAATGTTTTTGGCAAAAAACGCACCGCCATTTACAAGAACGAAGAACTTTTCAATATGATGATGGCGCTCGGTATCGATCAAAATATAGAAGGACTTCGTTATGCAAGAATTGTAATTGCAACCGATGCAGACTTTGACGGATTCCATATCAGGAATTTGCTTTTGACGTTCTTTCTCTCATATTTTGAAGAACTTGTAACCGCAGGACATGTTTACATTTTGGAGACTCCGCTTTTCCGTGTGCGGACCAAAAAGCAAACCATATACTGTTATACAGAAAAAGAACGAAATGAAGCTGCCGTAGCGCTCGGCTCAGGATGTGAAATTACCCGCTTCAAGGGACTTGGAGAAATCAGCCCAAAGGAATTTGGCCAATTTATCGGAGAGGATATCCGTCTTGTTCCGGTGTCGGTAAGCACGTTAAAGACAGTTCCGCAGGTGTTAAATTTCTACATGGGTAAGAATACCCCCGAACGCCGCGAATACATTATGAAAAACCTTATAGAAGACGCAGGTTAAAAGAAAAACTTGACAAATAAAATAAAAATACTATATTTAAATAAGTAGTCAAAATTCAGCCGCCAACGGACGGTTGTTGTTTAAATTCTGAAATTTTTCGGGGTTATTAAAGTTTTTTTATTTATTTTCAAGGAAATTACCGGTATGAAAAAGTTTATTGTTCTTTTACTCTTAATTCTCACCGGTTTTTCCCTCTTTGCTCAAACTTATCGCGAAGGGAGAATTTTTATTCAACCTGTTATTGAAACAACTGTTACTGGAACAGGGCAGACGGGCGCCAACAGCTATTTTTTCCAGCGGTTGACTTATGAAACAGTTCTTCAATATCACACACTTGCAGCAAATCCAAACGATGCCGATTATATTTTAAAGGGTACGCTTGGCCCATTTACAGGTATTGAAAATATATTTGAAATTATAGCTCCTGTTAATGGAATCGAACCTGTATCTGCAGATTCTGCGGTATCTCCGGTCATGCCCTCTGCCACCCCTGTTCCGGAACATGCCAATCCTCCTGTCCAAAATACTGAGGGCAGGCGTGAGTTTTTTTCATGGGAAACAGATAATGAATACATTCTTTTTTATGGTTCAGCAGGAGATAGTAATTATGAACAGCCCCCTCCTGTTGTAGAAATAGTAAATCCGCAGGATGTTCAGGAGTACATATTTACTCTTGAGTTAATTGACAATTTAACAGGTGAAGTTATTGGCAGACAGTATATCATTTATGATACCATTGATGCTTCTATAAATGATTATCTGTCCGTTATTATTTTTAATATGCTTGCGGGAATTCCAAGATTTGAAATTCCCGATGACTTGCGGGAACAGTGGCTGTTCTTTGATTTAAGCGTACTTTGGCTTTCGCATATTTATTTGAATCAGTCTCTGCCGAACGATTTTTTAAACTTTGGATTCAGGTTATCGGCGGATTTTCATTTTACAGATTTCCTTGCCATCGGTCTTGGTGTACAAATTGCCCGTGAATCAATTAATGGAAAAACAGGCATAACTGCAACTCTTCCTGTTGCATTAAAATATATTTATAAACCCGGCGATTCACTAATGATTGAACCATATACAGGTATTTCGTTTAATTATTCCATTAGAAGTGATTCATCTCCTTATTCATGGTTTGCCGGCTGTCAGATTGGCATCGCAGCAGAAGACTACGGCTTCTTTACAATTGACCCGCGATTCAGTGTGGATTTTACCAAATCTACGTTAGGTGACACCCGTGTTGTATTTGAAGTCGGCATTGGGTATAAGTTCGGTTATTTCCCCAAAAGATCTTCTGCTGATTGATGTTATGTATTCGGTTTCCGTACTTTATGATCGATCCAATATATACCGTGGCTGATCAAAAGAAAAAATACCATTATCCCAATAATGAAAACCGCCGCCATCATTCCAATTCTGTCGAAATCAAGGAAAAAGTAAGGGAACCGAACGGGGGCTGCGTCAATATTAATGGCAACTGAATCGCTGAATATGTCGCTGTAACTATATACATACCCCGCAAGTCCTGCGATGCTTGTAAAAAGTAAATAACACATCGGGAATATACAAACATAGTACACATCGCGGTATTTTAAACGCCGGGCTTCGGAAAAGAAAATGTAGTCTAACAAACACAACAGCGGCGTTATAGTATGTACCGCTATGTTTTCAAATGTCCAAAGATAATTCGGGTCAATGCCCTGCGGTACAAGCACCGCCCAGAAAACGACGAGGGTTAAAAGTAAATCCACTGCGCAAATCATCCCAAGCCGGGGATGCCACCCGCAGATGCCGTGTGTTCCTTCACGCAAACTTTTTACCGTTTTTACGACAAGGAACGCGAATAATAAAACCGCAAGTAAATTACTTTGGATGGTGTAGTACATGAAAGACCTGAGACTAATCGTTCCGCCGAAAGCGCCAATCTGTTTCAGCAGCCCGGCTGCGGCAAATAAAAAAGCGCCCGCCCGGAATGTAAGGGCAAATCGTTTATCTTGTATCATATTTTATTTTATTATTCGCCTGTTTTTTTGTCTACTGTGTGTGTATGGTACTTTATCTTTCAGATTAGCATTGACGCTCTTAACTATCTTCCATAATATATAAATTATGGCTTACGTTAAAAATATTTTTGATCGCAATTTTCTTGAATATGCCTCTTATGTCATAAAAGACAGGGCTATTCCCGATCTTGAGGACGGGCTAAAGCCTGTCCAGAGGCGTATTTTACATTCGCTTTTTGAGATGGATGATGGAAAATTCCACAAGGTTGCAAATGTAACCGGGCACTGTATGAAGTACCATCCACATGGGGAGGCTTCCATCAATCCCGCGCTGGTCGTTCTTGCAAACAAAGAACTGTTCATCGACAGGCAGGGGAATTTTGGCAATCTTTATACGGGGGATAATTCTTCTGCGCCGCGTTATATCGAGTGCCGCGTTACTCCGCTTGCAAAGGATATTTTTTACAACCCCAAGCTGACGCCGTGGGCTGATTCCTACGACGGGCGCAATAAAGAGCCGGTGCTTTTTCCCGCGAAAATTCCTGTAGTGCTTGTGCTTGGCGTAGAAGGAATTGCCGTGGGGATGTCCACGAAGATTTTGCCGCACAATGTCATCGAGGTACTGGAAGCGGAAATTGCATGCCTTACAGGAAAAAAGTTTGAGCTTTACCCAGATTTCCCCACAGGCGGTTATGTCGATGTTTCCGGCTACGAAGACGGCAGCGGCAAAGTTTTGGTACGCGCCAAACTTGACACTCAAGATCCTAAAAGAATTTTAATTACAGAACTTCCTTTTGGTTCAACAACAGAAAGTATTATGAATTCCATTGACGCCGCGGCAAGAGCGGGAAGATTAAAAATCTCCGGTATCAATGATTATACAACCGACAAGGTTGAAATAGAAATTAAACTTGCCCGCGGCGTGTATGCAGAGGAGACAGTCGATGCTCTTTTTGCATTTACAGAATGTGAGCAGTCAATCTCGGTAAATCTTCTTGTTATAAAAAACGGGCTCCCTGCTGTAATGACAGTTAACGAGATAATCAAGTATCATGCAAAACAGCTTGTAAAAATTCTTACAAAAGAACTTGAACTTGAAAAAAAGGAACTGCTCGACAAGCTGCACCTGCGCACTTTGGAACGCATTTTTATAGAAGAGCGCATTTACAAGGCAATCGAAAAAATGAAGACCGTCAAAGGCGTGCAGGATGCCGTAATAGATGGCTTTAAACCGTTTATGAAGGAAGTAGGTCCGCGCGGGGTGAGTGTAACCGATGTTGAACATCTTCTGCGTATACCAATCCGGCGGATTTCGTTATACGACATAAACAAAGCCCGCGACGAGATGGAACAGATCAACGCGCGCATTAAGGAAATAAACAGCCATCTTAAAAACATTGTCGCATATTCAGTTTCCTGGCTTAAAGGAATTATTACAAAAATTAAAGCAGACGAAGAAATTGGCCGCGGCGCGCGAAGAACAGTTGTCGGCTCCTTTGAAAAAGTTGTTGCAAAAGAAGTTGTAAACCGCGATGTGGAACTAAAATACGATCCAAGAACCGGCTATGTTGGAACAAATGTATCGGGCGCAAAAATTGCTGAAGTTTCTCCCTTCGACAGAATTCTTGCCGTGCGGAAAAATGGAATGTATACCGTTATGGATCTTCCCGATAAGGGATTTGTCGGCGCCGATGCATGGTGGATTGGAGTTGCCGACAAGGAAGAACTTTCCAAAACAATTTTTACAGTTATTTACAAGGAAAAAGAAACCGGTTTTCCATGTATAAAACGCTGCATCATCGAAGGCTGGATAATAAACAAAGATTATTTTCTTGTCCCGGACGGCGCCGTAGTTTTACATATAGATACGCGTGCAAAATTTACTTTTACCGTAAATTATACGCCAAAACCGCGCCTTAAAGTTCTTTCGGAAGATTTTAAGGCGCAGAATTACAATGTACGCGGGCTTAAAGCAGGCGGCATCCGGCTTTCTGCCAAAATAGCTGAAAAAGCGGAGCCAAAATGACAACTAACGATGATATTGTTTTTGAAGATAATTCCGGGATTTCTGCAGAAGAACAAAAGGAAATAATGTCAAAAATAAATCATATTGCCGAGAAAAACCGAAGCTCGCTTTCTGAAGGAAAAAAAACTTCTGTTAAGGCAAAAAAGAGCGGGGCGGGTTTTCCGCTGATTGTTAATATACTTGCCGTAATCGTCTTTTGCGGCGGCGCTGCGTTATTGATTTTATTCAACAGAGGAATTGATATTCAGCGCAGGACGGGAGGTGTTGTCTTTAATGTTACAGAACGCGCTGTTATAGATGAGATCCGAAAAGATACAGCCCAGAAAATCGCCGAAAAAGACAGGGAAATTGCTTTGATTACAGCGCGTATGACAGAAATTGATGAACAGCTTTTATTGCTTTTTTCAGAAAGCAGCAGCCTGACAAACGAACAGCTTGCAGATCGGGAAAGGCTTCTTTCAATGCAGGTTCTGTTCCGTAACGACCTGAACGCATTACAGCAGGAGCGCGTGCAAATTCTTGAAGAATCCCGCGCAATGGAAGCGGATCTTCGCGCCCGGCTTGCGGAAAGAACAAGATCCCAGCAAATAATGGCAAGAGAACTTGATTCTGCGATGCTTGAGATTGAACGCCTGAAAACCGAACAGGACAGGTTAGCTGCAATGGACGCATTGATTGCAGGCGGCTTGTCTCTTGGCGGCGGAGACAGTACAGATCATTTACAATTACAGGAGCAAATTGTCGGGCTGCAGAATACAGTTAACGAGATGCAAATGACAATTGAAACACTTTCAAGCGGCGGCTCTGCAGAAGCAGGAAGAATTCTTGAGCTTGAAAGAACTGCTTTAACCATGCGTGAAACGATCACAGGTTTTGAACAAACAGCTTCAACGATGAGAGAAACAATTACGGGTCTTGAACAAACCATCGCAGAAAGAGACACAGAAATCGCAGCGATGGAAACTGAAAGGGCTTCGCTGCAATCTTTAAACGCAACACAGGAACAGGAAATTACAACTCTGAGAAATCAAATTGATGTAATCAGGCAAATGCTGCTTGATAATGAGTAAACCAACCGGGTTTCCGAACAAGTCCAATGTTTTAAACAACAGACTACTTCGTCTTCATCACTTCCACTCCGTCCCAGTCTGATTGCGGCGGAGTAACAGCATATTCTCTGCACCTTGCATATAAATTTTCCGCATTAAAATCGCCGGGCAGAAGGTTTAAAACTTCCTTGAATTTTTCTGCTGCTTCTGTGAAGCGGCGGTTGTAGTACATTTTCATGCCCTGATTGTGAACCGGCCATGCTTTTTGTTCGCTTTCATTAAGTTTCCGTTTAACAGTAAATATTTTAACACCTTTTGTTTTACCCTTTACCGCTACAGTATCAAGGAGCCTGTAGTAAAGCCCTGCGGATGCAGAAGTTTTTTGTAATTCTTCATGTAAACTTTCTGAAATTAATATTTCTGCATGATAATTTTTGGTCAGCCCTTCCATTCTGGAAGCAAGGTTTACTGCATCGCCTATTACAGTGTAGTCCATCTTGCGTTCGCTGCCGATGTTGCCTACAGTAACTTCGCCGTAGTTAAGCCCGATGCCGACATAGAATTCGCACTTGCCGAGTTTTCTTTGGTTTTCGTTGAATTTTGCAACGGAATCGATCATGTCAAGACCGGATAGCACAGATTGCAGCGCATCATCATCGTGTTTATTGGGCGCGCCCCAAAATGCCATGATTGCATCTCCAATGTATTTGTCTACAATGCCGTTTCTGTTATAGATTATTTCGACCTGGCCGGAAAAATATCTGTTAAGTGAGTTAACCAATTCGTCCGGGGCAAGGCTTTCGGAGATTGTGGTAAACGATCTAATATCAGAAAAAAGAATGGAAAGATAACGATTATCGCCTGTTAACATTTTTTCCGGGGATGCAAAGAATCGTTCGATTACATCATTTGGAACGTATTTTTGGAAAATATGGCGGATGCGTTCCTCTTTCTTCCCTGCGAGAACTGCTTCAAACGCATAACGCTTGATTTGGGAATATGCTTTATCCAGCGCTTCTGTCATTCTGTTAAATGCAAAAGCAAGTTTTCCAGTTTCGTCGTTATACTCAACGTCCACTCTGGAAGAAAGATCGGCAGTTTCTATTATACCGTTCATCGCCTGAACAATTTTTCCAATCGGTTTTGTAAATCCGTTTGTTACAAATATAAGAAGAAGCGCCGCAGTTATAAGCGCTGCGATCAAAGTTATTATTGTTTGAATTGTAATATTATTTGCATCGCTGTAAAAAATCTGTTCCTGTTCGCTGATCAATATATGCCAGTCAAAAGGGGTAAAATAAAAAGCTTGAAAAATTCGATTGTGTCCGCCAAGCTGAGCAGTTTGAAGCCCCGGATTTTCTTCATTCAGAATTTGCATAAGATTTTCAATTTCTGAAGGCAGAAGCGATAAGCCGGAAGTTGTCATGGCAAGATTACCACTACTGTCAACTGCAAAAATAATCTCAGTATCGCTTAAAATAATTCCCCGGCTGTAAAATTCCACAGCTTTTTTTGCAGCTTCAATCATTACTTGGTTTCCGGCAAAATTATTTTCAACAAGCAGCGACCACTGGCTGTCTGTGTATTTTTCCAATTCTGCGAGTTTGAACCCAAGATGCTGCCTTGCAAGACGGGTTACTCCGTTTACGGCATTAAAATAAGATGCAGCTTGTGCAAGTATTAAAGGGACAATAATTAACGGCAGGACAACAAGAAACATTTTAATCCGGATTTTCATAGTTAACAGTGTAGTTTATCCGGTAAAAATTCTCAAGATAGATTTTAAAGTTTCCGATATCTATAGTATGGAACGTTATAGTATTAAGTGTTTACCGGGTAATACCGAGTACATCGATGTTCTTCAGGAATTGGAGAATGAGTATCTTGTCCGTTTTACGCGAAATAACAATGGAAGCGTTAAAACAACAGAAGAAACCATTACAAGACATCTGTTTAATATCTGCGTAAAAACCGGTTATTTAAATCCGATGGCAAAAAGCGCTGTAGCATAACACTGTAAAGACAAGAATTTGAGTTGTAAGGACAAAATCTGTCATGAAAGAAAAACACTCACCCTGGTTTAAGGACGCTGAGTTCTGGGAACATTATGCCCCCGTTTTATTTGATGAAACACGATGGGCAGAAGTGTCTGCTGTAGCCGACGGCATTGCCTTTCTTGCCGATTTTGATTTTTACGGCGAGTCATCAAAACCCAAATTCAAATCAAAACCAAAAGTACTAGATGTATTCTGCGGTTTTGGCAGAATCAGCAGCGAGCTTGCCCGAAGGGGTTTTGAGGTAACAGGCGTTGACATTACAGAAGGTTATCTTAAAACCGCAAGAGAAGATGCCTCCTATGAAAAGCTCAATATAGAATACATACACAGCGACGCAAGAGATTTTACCAGACCAGATTATTTTGACGCGGCTGTAAATTTATATGTGTCATTCGGTTATTTTTCTGAACGTAAAGACGACTTAAAACTTGTACGCAATGTTTACGAATCCCTAAAAGCGGAAGGCGTTTTTATTATTGAAACACTTGGGAAGGAAATTGCAGCCCGTGATTTTATTGAAGCTGAATGGTTTGAACGCGCAGGATACATGGTTCTTACAGAATATGAACCGTTGGATTCATGGACGTTTTTGAAAAACCGCTGGATACTGATAAAAGACGGTGTTAAAATGGATAAAATTCTTACACAGAGACTCTATTCGGCCTCTGAATTAAGAGACCTGTTATTTGAAGCAGGTTTTTCAAAAGTGGAAATTTACGGTGATTGGGAAAAAAACCCCTACGACCATAATGCACCAAAACTCATTGTAGTTGGCAGAAAATAAAATATCACTATACACCATCTGTGATTGTTTATATAATGAGTGTATGCCCGAGTCAGTAAATTTGCCTGCCGTGAAATCTCATGATTTAGGTATTTTTAAAAAAAAGTTTTCGTATAAAACTGTCTCAAATAAAGAACATCTTGAAAACTTATGTGAAAATCAGGATTTTTTGACAGAACAAATAATTACTTACATAGGAAACAAGCGTTCTCTTTTGGACTTTATTACAAAGGGCATCAAGATTGTGCAAAAACGTCTCAACAGGGAAAAACTGGATATCTTTGATGTCTTTACAGGTTCAGGCGTTGTAGCCCGCCGCTTTAAGCAGTTTTCAAATTCTCTTCTGGTTAATGATTTGGAAAAATATGCCGCTGTTACAGGTGAGTGTTATTTATCAAATAAAAATGAAATAAATATGCCGGTTTTAAATGATATATATAATGAACTTCTTGCAAACCTTGAAAATAATTCTTTGAAAGAAGGAGTAATTACTAAGCTATATTCTCCCAAAAACGACAATAGTATAAAAAAAGATGAAAGAGTTTTTTATACACGCAGGAATGCAATGTATATTGACACTATGCGTAGTTACATTCAATCTGTCCCACTGCAATATCAAAAATATTTTCTTGCTCCTTTAATTGCAAAAGCATCTATTCACGCAAATACTTCCGGTGTATTTAAAGGGTTTTATAAAAATAAAGAAACAGGACTTGGGCAATTCGGCGGAAGTAACAGCGACGCCCTTTTTCGGATTAAAGGAAATATTGTTTTACCTTTTCCCGTATTCAGTAATTTTAATTGTAATTATACCGTATACAACGGCGATTCAAATCAGATTGTAAAAGAAGTGCCGGAAGTAGATTTGGCATATTTGGATCCGCCTTATAATCAGCACCCTTACGGTTCAAATTACTTTATGCTTAACCTGATACTCGAAAATAAATTTCCGGAAAATATAAGCAATGTTTCAGGAATACCGAATGACTGGAACCGTTCTGCATATAACAAAAAACAGTATGCTTATTCCACATTGTCTGAACTGGTAAAAAATATTAAAGCAAAATATGTTCTTATTTCGTTCAATTCAGAAGGGTTTATTTCTTTTGATGAAATGAAAGGTATGTTGAATAAAATTGGAAAGGTACAAGTATTGGAAACATCATATAATACATTTCGCGGCTGCCGTAATCTTACAGATCTTGCTGAAAAAGGCGATCGCGATATTCACGTTACCGAATATTTGTATTTACTGGAGAAATAATAGAGTTGTTCAGAAACTTCAGTTTCAGAACATATAGGAGGTAATTATGGAATTTGCAAGTTTTGAGAAATTAGAAGCTTTTATGAAAGATGTTTTCATGAAAGTTGGCGTGCCGCAGGAAGATGCCGCCGTTTGCGCTGATGTATTGATCGAATCTGACAAACGCGGAATAGATTCCCATGGCATAGGGCGCTTTAAGTCAATTTATATTGACAGAATAAAAGACGGTATACAAGATCCTGTTACAAATTTTGAAGTTGTAAAAGATTTTCTTGCAACTGCCGTTGTGGACGGTCATGACGGAATGGGTCATGTTATTGCCAAAAAATGTATGCAGATGGCAATTGACAAAGCAAAGAAGCACGGTCTTGGCATGGTCGTTGCACGTAACTCTACTCATTACGGAATAGCCGGGTATTATGCGCAAATGGCAGCTAATGAAAACATGATAGGCATTACCGGCACTAACGCCCGCCCGTCAATTGCGCCGACATTCGGCATTGACAACATGCTTGGAACAAATCCTTTAACTTTCGGAATTCCCACGGACGAAGATTTTCCCTTCATACTTGACTGCGCAACGTCGGTTTCCCAGCGCGGCAAAATCGAACATTATGATCGCATTAACAAAACAATGCCCGAAGGCTGGGTGATAAACCGCGATGGCACAAGCGAAATGGATCCCGCAAAGGCGCTTTCCGGCCTTACAAAAGGCGCAAGCGCGCTTGCACCTCTTGGCGGTCTTGGAGAAGATACGGCAGGCTACAAGGGTTACGGTTATGCGACAGTTGTGGAGATATTAAGCGCCGCCCTTCAGCAGGGGCAATTTCTAAAAGCGTTAAACGGCATTGGAGAAAACGGCGAAAAAATTCCCTATAAACTTGGGCACTTTTTTATTGCAATAGACATAAACGCTTTTGTAGAACCCGAAAAGTTCAAAAAAACCACAGGCGATCTTTTACGCGAGCTTCGCGCATCAGCAAAAGCTCCGGGGCAGCAGCGCATCTACACTGCAGGCGAGAAGGAATATCTTGCATACTTGGAACGTAAAGAAACCGGCATTCCGTTGAATGACAGCCTCTTGAAGATGTTGAAAGGTTTGATTGCAGAATACGGGTTGAGTGATTATCAGTTTTAAGTTGAGATATTGACACACATTTTACAAGACAAAAAAGTCAGATAAGTGTACAATAATATATGACCGGAAAAAAAAGAAAACCGAATTTATCTAAATTTTTATTTTGGGATATTGATACACGCAATCTTGACTACGAAAGTCGGGCATCGTTTGTTCTGGAACGGGTGTTTACGATGGGAATGCAGGAAGACGAATGGAAAGTTAATAAATATTATGGAAAAGAGCGTATTAGAAAAGAAGTGGTAAAAGGCAAAGCGCTGGACAAAAAAACCCTGAATTATCTAAGCATATTCTATAAAATACCAAAAGAGGATTTCGCATGTTACACGAAGGATGTGTTTCAGAAAGGCTTTTAACGCTGCTGCGAAAACTGGAAGGCGAAACAGTTTTTAAAGATTATTTTCTGGTTAGGGGAACAGCGCTTGCGCTTCAACTTGGGCATCGAATATCGGTTGATATAGATTTATTTACCCAAAAGGAACTAAACATACCGGAAATTACCGGATATTTAGCGCAAAATCACAGTAAAAAATATCAGCTCCTCAATAGTCAAAAAATGATTTACCAGGTAATGATAGAAGGCATTAAAGTTGATTTTGTACATCATCCTTTTGAGTTAGTCGAACCTGTTTATCATGACAATCAAATAAAATATTTAGGAATAAAAGATATTGCCGCAATGAAGCTGCATGCTATAGAAACCAGCGGGAACAGAGCAAAAGACTTTGTGGATATCTATTTTTTACTTAGGGAAATGCCGTTAAAAAAAATGTTTAAATATTACAAAAAAAAATATTCCACCGACAATATTTTTAACGCAAAAAGAAGCTTAAGTTTTTTTGATGATGTACCGGACGAAAGTTGGAAGGAAATAAGGATAATTGGCAAAAAAGTAACAGTAGTTACGGTAAAAAAAACTATCTTAAACGCAATACAGGAATTCAACGAAGAAAAACTCTAACGTCTGCTCCACACTCCCCATACTCTGGTATTTGTATATATACTTGCCAACCTTCCGCTGTCATTGTAAACTTCTTCAAATCCATTGTTAAATGTATTATATTGACAAAATATTGAAAAATGTATATTATTGAAAATAATTAAATTTTAAGGGGTTTTTATGGTAGCTACAGGTTTATTGAACGATGTTGCATACGAGCAACTGTCAATTAGGTCAAAAAAGGCAATTTTAGGGCAAATTTTGTTCTTAACTTTTGCCTTAGTTATTCCAACAATCACTCATAGGTTGGGGTTAAATTACTTGGTCGCACAGCCAATGCACTGGATGATTTTATTTGCTGGTTTAACTTATGGGCCAATTTCTGGTTTAATCATAGGGGCTTTAATACCAGTTGTTTCGTTTTTAATTAGCGGAATGCCAATGGCAATGAATTTACCGCTTATGATACCAGAATTGGCTATATATGGTTTTATTGCAGGGTTGTTAAAACAAAAAATTACAGCATTTGGCGCATTGGCTGTTAGCTTAATTGCTGGAAGGGTTGTTTATTTTTTACTTTTTGCAATTATTGGCCGTTTGAATGTTTCTGCTTTTGAATATATACAAATGACATGGATGCCAGGTTTAGCTGCCGTAATTTTACAAATTGCATTGTTGCCAATTTTAACTGGTCTATATATTAAATGGATCAGGGATTAAAAAACATATTTTCGCAGCTTTTAGGCGAGAAAATACAAAGTCTGTCCGCAAAGTAACCGACTTTGTGGACAGACACTAAATATATGTGACATTGAGAAAATCCAAAATCTGTGTTAATATATTTACCATGAGCAAATATATCCTCTCTTTAGACCAAGGCACCACAAGTTCGCGGGCTATTCTTTTCGACAAAGAAATGAACATCGCTGCAGTCGAACAAAAAGAATTCACGCAGATTTATCCGAACGAAGGCTGGGTTGAACATGACCCGATGGAGATTTTTTCAACCCAGTACGGCGTGATTACGGATCTAATTAACCGTGTGAATTTGGATCTAAAAGACATTGCCGCAATCGGTATAACAAACCAGCGTGAAACAACGATATTATGGGATAAAAATACAGGACAGCCGATTTACAATGCAATAGTGTGGCAGTGCAGAAGGACTTCTTCAATTGTAGATTCGCTGAAAAATGACAACCTTGGCGATTATATAAAAAAGACAACGGGTCTTATTCCCGACGCATATTTTTCCGGGACTAAAATTAAATGGATTTTAGATAATGTGGAAGGCTCGCGCGAAAGGGCGAAAAACGGCGAAATACTTTTCGGCACTGTAGACACATGGCTGATATGGAAACTCACAGGCGGAAGGGCGCACGTAACGGATTACACGAATGCAAGCCGTACAATGATCTTTGATATTCACAAACTTGACTGGGACGATAAACTCCTTGAAAAACTTGAAATCCCGCGGGCAATGCTTCCGCAGGTAAAGCCGTCGGGCGCAGTTTTTGGAGGCGCATTGATCAACGGCGTAGAAATTCCAATTGCAGGTAACGCAGGCGATCAGCAGGCGGCTTTGTTCGGCCAGTGCTGCTTTGAAAAGGGGGAAGCGAAGTGTACATACGGCACAGGCTGTTTTCTTTTAATGAACACCGGCGCCGAAGCCGCCTCAAGCAGTAACGGACTTTTAACAACAATTGCGGCAGGATTCGGCGGCGCCGGAAAAATTCAGTATGCGCTTGAGGGCTCTGTTTTTACAGGCGGCTCTGTTATCCAATGGCTGCGCGATGAAATGCACATCATCACCGACAGCATGGACAGTGAATATTTTGCAGGAAAAGTGACGGACACAGGCGGCGTTTATCTTGTTCCTGCGTTTACAGGACTTGGCGCGCCGTATTGGGATATGTATGCGCGCGGCTGTATAATCGGCATAACGCGGGGAACCAAACGCGCTCACATAATAAGGGCTGCGCAGGAATCAATCGCGTATCAGGTGATGGATCTGCTGCGCGCAATGGAAAGCGATTTAAACATAAAAATGTCGCAGCTAAAAGTGGACGGCGGCGCTTCACGGGATAAATTCCTGATGCAGTTTCAATCCGATGTCTGTGATACTTCGATCATACGTCCGATTGTGCGCGAAACCACGGCTCTTGGCGCAGCCTGCCTTGCTGGAATTACCGTAGGTTTCTGGAAAAATATAGATGAGGTTAAAACACGCTGGCAGCGTGATGTAGTATTTGAGGCAAAAATGGATGTTGAAAAACGCGCTCTTTTGATTGCAGGCTGGCATAAGGCAGTTGGAAGAAGCCTTGATTGGGCAAAGTAGTAAGGCCGCCTGTGTTTCAATTTGAACCCTTGATCTTAGTTTTTATTTATGGTAAATAAAAATTAATCTATGAAGTACTTCAATCCGGCGAATCTTGCGATTATTGCATGCCCGGGAGGCGATGTTTTTTGCGAAGAGGTAATTAGGCACCTTCGTAAGAAGTACCGTCATAACCGCAGGCAGACAGAAGATGAATTATCGAAGCGTTATAATATTACCGTAGAGCAGGCTGCGCTTCATATTGAATTGATGAGCAGAATTTCCTTTCATGGAACCAATTCGCAAAGTGGGACTGACAAGCAGGTTAACGGGTCTTTTAAAATCCCTGTAAAATTTACGCTTTTTCCAAATGGAGAAGTGAAGGCCGAAATTGAGGAGTCAATCCGCGGAAAGGATGTCTATATTTTTCAGGATGTTGAAAACCATTATCCTGTAAAATTTTCTGCCGGCGTTATAAAGAGCCTTTCTACAAATGATCATTTAATGACAACTTTTGTTACAATTGATGCCGCCCGTCAGGCGGGGGCAGATCGAATCACCTTGGTTATTCCCTGTTATCCGTATTCACGCCAGCACAAGGCAAAGGGCAGGGAAGGGCTTACCGCAAGCAGAATCGGGAAAATTTTTGAAAGCCTCGGAGTAAATCATATAATTACGTTAGATATTCATTCCAGGGATATAATGAATGCTTTTAACAAAATGCGCCTCGAAAACCTTCATGCAAGTTTCCAAATTACTCAGACTCTTACAAAAATGGATGGTATTTTGACGGATGATTTTGTTGTTGTTTCTCCCGATACCGGCGCGGTAGACCGGAATAAATTCTACGCTTCTACTTTAAAAAAACCCCTTGCACTTATTTATAAAGAAAGGGATTACTCTATTGTAACGAAAGATGCATCGTCATCAAACATTTCGCAGACACGTTTGCTTGGCAGTGTAAAAGATAAAACTGTATTTATGGCTGATGATTTACTCGGCACCGGCGGTACATTGATAAAAGGAATGAAGCTTTTAAAAGAAAACGGCGCCCGCAGGGTCATTTGCGCTATAAGCCTTCCGCTTTTTTCCGGCAATGCAATTTCCCACTTTGACGAAGCATATGAAGAAGGGCTTTTTTACAGGATTATCGGGACAAACGCCGTATATCAGGAAGAAGTAATAAAACGCGAATGGTATGTAAATGTATGTATTTCCAAACTATTTGCCCATGTTATTTCGCGCCTGCATCAAAATCAATCTGTTTCCAGTCTTTTGGATAATGCCGGAATCATTAACCGCCTCGTTTCTCAATCGTTGCCCCCCGAGATGCAGACTGAATTGCCCTTTCAAAACGGCGTAAAATAAAAAAACTGTCCGGAAATTAACTTTCAGGACAGTTTTTTTCGCTTGTCTGTACATGCCTCTTAGGCGGCACATACAAACACTATAAACGGCATTAAGCGTAGATTATTTACTTTTCTTTTTGTTGATGGCCGGTTTTCTTACGGTTGTTTTTTTTGCAGCCGGCTTTTTTGCAGGCGCTTTAGCAGCAGTTGCCTTCTTTGTAGCAGCTTTGGTCGCAGGTTTTTTAGCTGTTGTTTTCTTTGCCGCCGGCTTTTTGGATGCAGCTTTTTTGGCCGTTGGTTTTTTCGCCGCTGCCTTCTTTGTTCCCGCAGATTTTTTTCTTACTTTGGCATATTTGCGGTTTAAATCAGCCTGATATTCGCAGCAAGCTGTACAAAGGGTATAACCTTTTTTTACTTTGCCTCCGCAACGGGGGCATTTTCCCTTTGCTATGCGATCATTGTACCTTTCTTTTCTCTGCTCATTAATTGTGTCTCTGTGCGCTTCACGGAATTTTCTCTGTCTTTCCCTGTTTGCTATGCGTGTCTTTTCATCAGTCATTCAAATTCTCCTTTTGTGTATGATCTTATATAATAAGTATAGCATAATAATATCATTTTGTATATAGTATATTCATAAAAAATTCATAATTTTAAGGTTTTTATAATGTCCTTTTTTTACAGGCTGGATGCAAGATCCAAACTTTTTTTTATTTTTCTTTTAACCTTCCTTGTCTTTTTAACAGATAAGCTATTAGCTGCCGTTAGTCTGGTGTCATGTTTTTTTATTATTCGCCTTGCAGCCGGAGTGCCTTTTTACCCGGTTAAATTTTTTAAAAACCTTTCATTTTTGGCGGTGCTAATTATCATAATGCAGACGTTTTTTGGCCCCGGAGAACCAGCGGTTTTTATTACTCTTTTTGGTTATCCTGTCGAATTTAAATCTGAAGGTTTTTTTCTGGGAATTGTAATTATCTGCCGTATTGCAGCCCTTTTTTTGATTTTACCGGTTTTTACAGAAACTACACCCCCAGATAAAATCGCCGCAGGTCTTTGCGCCATGGGCTTCAATTATAAAACAGCTTTTATTATTACCGCAGCATTTAATCTTATCCCGGTTTTTATTAAAGAAGCTTTTGTCATAATGGACGCTCAAAAGTTACGCGGCATGAAGAGATCCGGGATAAAGGCATTTACTTTTCTTTTGATTCCGCTCATGTTAGGCGCAATGCGAAAGGCGCAGAATTCATCCATTGCAATGGATTCAAGGGCTTTTGGAATTTTAAAAAGAAGAACATGGATAAATAAACCGCAGATGAAAATAAATGATTTTCTGTTTATTTTTGCTTGTATTGTTTTTGCCTCTTGTATGTTGTATATTGGACTTGTTCTTTAACCTTAAACCTTTGGTTCGACATGGTTATCGAACAACTCTATTATTTTTCTCAAAGGCGGTTTTTGTGCCTGTGGGTATTATAAATTTTGAAGATGTCGCATTTTCTTACTCCCGCCCTGAAAAGCCGGCTTCTTCGGCGATCCTTCCTGCATTGGATAAAATAAATTTATCTATAAGGGAAGGAGAATTCCTTGCGATTATGGGAGAAAACGGCGCGGGAAAAACTACTTTATGCAAACTAATTAACGGCATTATTCCCCACCTGACAGACGGCCTTTTCTCGGGAACTGTTACTATTGACGGAATAAACACAGTTGACTCAACAGTGCCGGAACTTGCGTTGACGGCAGGAATTGTTCTGGATGATCCCGATGCACAGCTCTTTACTGCAACTGTAAAAAACGAAGCGGCATTTGGTCCTGAAAACATCATGCTTCCGCTCCATGAAATTGAACAAAGGGTAAGACAGGCTTTATCCGTAACGGGGCTTCGCGGCATGGAAGAGCGGCCTCCTTCAACGCTTTCGGGCGGCGAAAAACAACGCCTTGCGATTGCCGCTTCCTTAACCATGGGCGGAAAGATTCTCGTTCTGGACGAACCCCTGGGCCGCCTCGACCCGGAAGGAGCGGCGGAAGTAATGGCGGCGCTTAATGAAATCCGGGAAAAGCGCCGGATAACAATCATAATGGCTTCTCATGAAAGCGAAATGATGGCGCAATATGCAGACAGGGTTTGTATTCTAAAAGAAGGAAAAATTGCCGCATTGGATTCGTCTGAAAATATTTTTGAAAATCATGAATTGCTTAATGAGAATGGAATTCAGATTTTTAACAGTAAAGATGAAAGCAAAAACGTAACTCGAAAATTTGGAATCAGGGAGATTTTTTGTGAACCTGTTTTTTTAACAGATAATCCTGTTATAGATATTAAAAATTTTTCTTATGTATATAAATCAACAAAGGCTGTTATTGAAAATATCAACCTTTCCATTGCAGATAATGATTTTGCCGCAATCACCGGAAAAAACGGCTGCGGAAAGACGACTTTGCTAAAAAGTATTACAGGGCTTTTACAGCCATGTGGCGGCGATATTTTTATCCATGGTAAAAACACAAAAAATCTTTCTGTAAGCGGCATCTCAAAAGATATCGGTTTTGTTATGCAAAACCCCGACACCCAGCTTTTTTCTGATTCGGTTTACAATGAAATTGCCTTTGCGCTTAAGAATTTACGTCTTCCCAAACCGGAAATAAAAAAGCGTGTTGAGGATGCGCTTAACGTCGTGGGATTGGAAGATGCAGATTCTTTTCCCCATGCTTTGAGCAGGGCAGAAAGGACTAAAACAATTATTGCCTGCGTTCTTGCAATGGGAGCGAAGATCATTATTTTTGATGAAGTTGATGTTGGCAATGATTATAAAGGAAGCCGGAAAATAATGGACATTGCCTGCAATCTTAATGCAAAAGGCTTTACAATTATTTTTGTTACGCATAATATGTCATTGGTGCAGCAATATGCGCAAAGATTGATCGTTATGGGAAAAAAAGGAACTGTTTATGATGGAAGAAAAAAATAAAATACAGAAAATTCACCCGGCAATTGCTGCGGTATGGGCGGCTATTGTTGCCGCAGGCCATCTTTTGCCCGCTTTCCCCATCTGGGGATCTGGCGGAAATTTTTCCGTTTCGTCTGTTCTTAACCCGCTTTCAGGAATTTTCTTCGGACCTCTTGGCGGCGCACTTTGTTCGGCAGTCGGCGGTTTTATTGGTTCGCTTATCGCGCCGAATACGGCATGGATGGGTCTTGGGACATTTATAATCGGCGCAACTACTGCTTTTACGACAGGGTGTATTGCCTGGGGGAAATGGCCGCCTGTAAGTGTAAATGCAAAGGGCAGTTTTATTTTTAACGGCGGAGTTATTGTTTACATCATAGGAATAATTTTGTGGTTTACGCAGGAAATAGGCAGAAATGTAATAATTCTCCCAATTGTTTTTTATGGTCTTGGTTTTATTGCGATGATTTGCGCTTTGATATTTTCCCCAAAGTTTTTTGCAAGTCCTAAACGCCTGTTAAAATTTCCGGCAATCTGGCTGTGCGCATTCGGCGGTTTAATTGGAGGCGCAACAATCGGAAACTTTTTCTCCCTTGTCCTTTATAAACAGCCGGAAGATATCTGGAAATTGCTTGCAATTTATGCGCCTATGGAACGCGCGATTTTCGCATTATGCGCAATGCTTGTAGGTGTACCGTTGATGACGGGCTTGAACAAACTTGGAATCACCGTAGGACCGCGGACAGAAAAATTGGATTTAACTTAAAAATTGCGCTATAATATGAATATATGGTAAAATTTAAAACAGCCTGTGTTTTTTTATTTTTATTGGCTCTTTCATTATCTTCTGTCAAAGCCGAGGTGTTTGAATACCGCCACTATCCGGGGGCAAGATACCGCATACTTTCTGTTGTGGATGAAGCGGTCTTTGTTAACAATGTACTAAGCCACCGCGCGGAAATCCTAAATCGCATTGCTGTTGAAGTAATTGACGTA
>Ga0099364_10001284_pt1 | contig 41889 bp, 33 predicted proteins | sample TergutTh196P3_FD_73070 | JGI IMG/M metagenome (GOLD analysis project Ga0099364, IMG submission 73070) | Microcerotermes parvus P3 segment gut microbial communities from Pointe-Noire, Republic of the Congo - Th196 P3 | ecosystem: Host-associated > Arthropoda: Insects > Digestive system > Gut ...
TCCGTTTTAACCGGGTTTTTGCAGATATTTACACTCTATTGGTTCTAAATGTTACTCTACTCCCATCGTTTTGTCAATACATTTCAACCGGTTAACTGTTTTTCAGCATCGACTAATTAGCGTGGTGGATTCTGGGGGGGAAAAACTCTTTGCCGCCGACCGGGTTTATGGTATGATCAGGTTTTGTATTTAAACTAGGGACTCCACCCGCCGGGAGCGAAAAACATAACTTGGCGGACCTTCACCATATTCCTTATTTAAAGAAGGAGGAAGAGACGATGAAATTAGTGAAAACACTGGCCGGCGCCGTCCTGGCCGTTCTTATGCTGGCCCTTCCGGCCCAGGCCCAGATAAAAATCGGGGTCTATCTGCCCCTGACCGGGCAGAACGCCTTTGGCGGCCAACTGGAATTGGACGGGGTCAACCTGGCGCACAAGGAGATCCCCGAAGTGCTGGGACAGAAGGTCGAATTGTCGGTCGTGGACAATAAGAGCGACAAGGTCGAAGCCGCCAACGCGGTCAAGCGCCTCATTGATCGCGACAAAGTGGTGGCCATCATCGGCACCTACGGCTCTTCCCTGGCCCTGGCCGGCGGCGAAGTGGCCGAGGCGGCCAAGGTGCCGGCCGTGGCCACCAGCGCCACCAACCCCCTGGTGACCCAGGGCAAGCAGTACTATTTCCGGGCCTGCTTCATCGACCCCTACCAGGGGGCGGCAGCGGCCACCTACGCCATTAAAAATCTGGGGGCCAAAAAAGCCGCCCTCCTGGTCGATGTCTCCAACGACTACGCCGTGGGTCTGGGGACCTTCTTCAAGCGCTCCTTTGAAAGACTCGGGGGCGAGATAGTGGCCGACCTTAAATATAACTCCGGCGACCAGGACTTCACGGCCCAGCTCACCGAAATCAACAGCAAGACCCCTGACGTCCTCTTCATTCCGGCCTATTTCGCGGAAGGCGGCATCATCATGAAGCAGGCCAGGGAACTGGGGGCCAAATTCCGCCTCATGGGCGGCGATGCCATGGACAACCCTGAGACCATCTCCATCGCCGGGGCCGCCGCGGAAGGCTTCATTCACACCACATTCCCCTACGATCCCGGTATGCCCAACATGAATGACCAGGCCAAGGCCTTCACCGAGGCCTGGAACAAGGCCTATCCCGGCAAGGCCCCCAATGTCAACGCGGCCCTGGGCTACACCTCCTACGTCATGATCATCGACGCCATCAAGCGGGCCGGCGAGCCCACCTCCGCAGCCATCACCACGGCCTTGGCCAACACCAAGGGCCTGGACACTCCCTTGGGAAGCCTCACGATTGATCAGGATCACAACCCAGCCATGCCGGTGGGCATCATTGAGATCAAAGGCGGCAAGCGCGTCTATCTCGGTGAAATCCAACCAGAATAATCTAAAAGCCGATTCCGTCCCTCCGGGCGAGGGACGGAATCACAAAACCCAAAAGCCTCGCCAGGCCCCCATGACCCTGGAACTATTCATTCAAAACCTTTTCAACGCCCTGACCGTGGGGTCCCTATACGCACTCATCGCCATCGGCTATACCATGGTTTACGGCATCCTGCGCTTCATCAATTTCGCCCACGGCGAAGTCTTCATGGTGGGCGCCTACCTGATCTTCTTCGGCGTCATAGCCGGCCAAATGCCCTGGCCTCTGGCCGCCCTCACGGCCATAGCCTCGGCCAGCCTCCTGGGCATCCTGGTGGAACGCGCCGCCTACCGTCCCCTAAGGGAGGCCCCCCGCATCTCGGCCCTAATCAGCGCCATCGGCGTCTCCTTTCTCTTGCAAAACCTGGGGCTGGTTATTTTCACGGGCATTCCCCGCCCGGCCGTGCAACCGGCCTGGATAGTCGACCCCATCATCTTGGGCAACATCCGCATTCTGCCCCTGTCCTTCCTGGCGCCCCTGGTGACCCTGGTCCTGGTGCTGGGGCTGTTGTGGATAGTCTACCGCACCCGGCCGGGGCTGGCCATGCGGGCGATATCCCGGGACATAGAAACCACCCGCCTCCTGGGCGTCTCCGTGGATCGAATCATCGCCCTCACCTTCGGCCTGGGTTCGGCCCTGGCCGCGGCCGCCGGCATCATGTGGGCCATGCGCTATCCCCAGATTCACCCCTTCATGGGCGTCTTCCCGGGCTTCAAGGCCTTCATCGCCGCCGTGGTCGGCGGCATCGGCTCCATCCAGGGGGCCGTTCTGGGGGGGCTGATTCTAGGCACGGTGGAAATAATGGCCGTGGCCTTCAACCCCACCCTCTCCGGCTACCGCGACGCCTTCGCCTTCATCCTGCTCATAGTCATCCTCCTGTTCAAACCAACCGGTCTCATGGGCGTTAAACAGGAGGACAAGATATAATGACCGCCGAGGCGCCCAAGGAACATCCCCTCCGGGACAACCTCTCCACCCTAGCCGTAATCATCCTGGCCGCCTCCGCCATCCGCCTGGCCCCGGGCTACCTCGACGGCTACCAAACCCAAATACTTAACCTGGTGGCCATCAATGCCATCCTGGCCCTGTCCCTGAACTTCATCTACGGTTTTTCCGGCATGTTCTCCTTGGGCCACGCCGGCTTCATGGCCATCGGGGCTTATGTAAGCGCCCTCTGCATCCTGACCCCGGCCCAGAAGGAAATGTTGTGGATTCTGGAACCCATCTTCGGCCCCCTGGCCGGAATCCAAACCTCCTTCGTGGTCTCGGTAATTTTAGGCGGCCTGGCCGCGGCCCTGTTCAGCTTCCTCATCGCCCTCCCGGTCATGCGCCTGGGGGGGGACTACCTGGGCATCGCCACCCTGGGCTTCGCTGAAATAATCCGGGTGCTCTTCACCAACCTGGCCCCCATCACCAACGGGGCCATCGGCCTTAGGGGCATCCCCCCCCACGCCGACCTCAAGACCAACTACGCCTGGCTCCTGGTCACCCTCTTTGTCATTCTGAGCATCTTGAAGAGCAACTTCGGCAACGTCCTCAAATCCATCCGCGACGATGAAATAGCGGCCCGGACCATGGGCATAGACACCGCCGCCTTCCGCACCATGGCCTTTTGCCTGGGCGGCTTCTTCGCCGGGGTCGGCGGCGCCTTGATGGGCTCCCTCATCACCACCATAGACCCAAAGATGTTCAATTTTCTGTTGACCTTCAACATCATGCTCATAGTGGTGGCCGGCGGCCTCGGCTCGGTCACCGGCAGCCTGGTGGGCAGCGCGGTCATCACCATTCTCCTGGAGTGGCTGCGCATAGTCGAAGAGCCAGCCGTACTCGGTCCTTTCAGCCTCCCCGGCATCCCCGGCATGCGCATGGTCATCTTTGCCCTGGCCTTGCTCCTCATCATCATCTTCCGCCGAAAGGGCCTTCTGGGAGCCAGGGAATTTTCCTGGGCCGCCTTTTATGGCGTCTTGGGCCGGGGGCTCAGTTTCCTGGGCCGGGCCGGGCGACGGACATGACCGGGCCGGCCTTGACCATACAGGGCCTGACCATGCGTTTCGGAGGGGTGACGGCCATCGACGATCTCAGCCTGGCCGTGCCTGGCCGTACAGTCGTGGGCATCATAGGCCCCAACGGCGCGGGCAAGACCACGGTCTTCAACGTCATCACCGGCTTCTACCAGCCCCAGGCGGGTAGCGTGACCCTGGGCGATACGCCCTTGTCGGGCCTGCCGCCCCATCGCATTTGCGCTCTGGGCATCGCCCGCACCTTTCAGAATATACGTCTCTTCGCCCAAGGCACGGTGCTGGAAAACGTCATGGTGGGCTGCCATGTCCGCCGCCGCTGCCAATGGTGGATGGCCCCCTTGTGCCTGCCGGCCTTTTTCCGGGAAGAAAAGGCCATCCGCCGGAAAGCCCTGTCCCTTTTGGAGCGGCTGAAGCTGGCCCCCCTGGCCCGGGAAAACGCCGCCGGCCTGCCCTATGGAGCCCAGAGGCGCCTGGAAATCGCCCGGGCTCTGGCCACCGACCCCGCCCTCTTGCTGCTGGATGAACCGGCCGCCGGCATGAACCCCCAGGAAAGCCTGGAACTGATGCGCTTCATTGAAGAGGTCCGGTCGGAGTTCGATCTCACCATCCTGATGATTGAGCACGACATGAAAGTGGTCATGGGCGTCTGCGCCCATATCTGGGTGCTGGACTACGGCCGCCTCATAGCCGATGGCGGGCCGGCGGAAATCAGGCGTCACCCAAAAGTCATCGCCGCCTATCTCGGCCACGGATAGAGCGTCAAACAATTCAGGGTCCGTGTGAACTTTCTGGACAGAAAAATCATTTTTCACCTCAGCGGCGACCTGGGCCAGTCAATCAGGCCTTACGCCGAGCTGGCGGCCAGGTTGGAGCTTAGCGAAGAGGAAGTTTTGGGGGCGGTTCGGCGTTTTCACGACCAGGGCCTTATCCGGCGCCTCGGGGCTACCCTGAGGCACCAGCGATCCGGCTTCAAGGCCAACGCCATGGTGGTCTGGCGGGTCAAGCCCGAAGAGATACAGGCCCGTGGCGAGGCCCTGGCCGGGCTGCCTTATGTCTCCCATTGTTACCAGCGCCGGACGGCGCCGGGATGGCTTTTCAACCTCTACACCATGGTCCACGCCGAATCATCTGCCCGCTTGACCTTTTTTTTGGAGGAAATGGCCGGAATATGCCGGGCTTCCGAGTGGCGAGTCCTTGAGAGCCTGGAGGAATTCAAGAAGACATCCTTGCGGTTTTTTCATGAATTTTCAATTTGACTTTAAAGCAGGTCAAATTTAATATGCGTTTGTGTAAATGGCCGGCTCAGATAAGGAGAGAGCATGCTGGAACTCAAGGACCTCCATGTCCGATATGGGGGCATCCACGCCGTTCGGGGCCTCAACCTCATGGTCGGCCGGGGCGAGATCGTGACCCTCCTCGGGGCCAACGGGGCCGGCAAGAGTTCCACTGTCCGGGCCATCGCCGGCCTGGTCAAGGGCCTTTCCGGCCAAATCCTCCACACCGGGCCCAACGGCGAAACCGGTAACCTGGCCGGGCTGCCCCCGGAAAAAATTGTGGCCCGGGGCCTGGCCTTAAGCCCGGAAGGCCGGCGCATCCTGCCCCACCTGACCGTGGCCGAAAACCTGGCCTTGGGGGCCTACTCCAGGAATGACCGCCAAGCCATCCAGGCCGACCAGGAATGGATTTTCGGTCTCTTCCCCCGCCTTAAAGAACGCCACTGGCAGCTCGGCGGCACCCTCTCCGGCGGGGAACAGCAGATGCTGGCCGTGGGCCGGGCCCTCATGAGCAGGCCCGACCTCCTGATGCTGGACGAACCCTCCCTGGGCCTGGCCCCCATACTGGTGGGCGAAATTTTTGAAATAATCAGGAAACTCAACCAGGAGGAAGGCAAGACCATTCTGCTTATAGAGCAGAACGCCTACGCGGCCCTCTCCATCGCCAACCGGGCCTATATCCTGGAAGTCGGGGCCATAGTTCTGGAAGGCCAGGGGCGGGATCTTCTGAACGACCCGAAAGTCGTGGCCGCCTACCTGGGCGGGTAGGGAGGAGACCATGAGTTCCCAGAATCCTCCGGCCTTGGAGGAGCTGATAGACCGGCTGAGCCGGCTACCCGGCCTGGGACGCAAGACGGCCACCCGGCTGGCCCTGTTTTTGCTCCGCCAGGAAGACGATCTTGTCCGGTCCCTGGCCCAGGCCCTTCTGGCCCTCAAGGCCGAAATAAAATTCTGCTCCCTCTGTCACAATTTCACCCATCAGGACCCCTGCCCCCGCTGCGCCGATCCCCGGCGGGACCGTTCCGTCATCTGCGTGGTGGAGACCCCGGGCGACCTCATGGCCTTGGAAGCCTCCGGCCTCTTCGGCGGCCTCTACCACGTTCTGGGCGGGGCCCTGGCGCCCTTGGCTGGGGTGGGGCCGGAAGACCTGAAAATAGATGAACTCCTGAGGCGGGTGGAAGGAGGCGGGGGGGTGCGGGAAGTCCTCCTGGCCACCGGCAGTTCCCCGGAGGGCGAGACCACGGCCGTCTACCTGTCCGGCCGCCTCAAAGCCCTGGGAGTATCCGTCACCCGCCTGGCCCGGGGCATACCCCTGGGGGTGGACCTGGAGTATGTCGATTCCGCCACCCTCCGCCAGTCCTTTGAAGCCCGCGGAGAATTTTAGAGCCATGCCCAGTGAACCCGCCGCCCAAAGCGGCTCCCAGATAATCATCGACGCCCTGGTCCGGGCCGGGGTAGACGTGGTCTTCGGCTATCCCGGCGGCCAGATCATCCCTCTTTACGATGCCCTTTATGATGCCCCCTTGAGGCATATCCTCACCCGCCACGAGCAAGGCGCGGCCCATGCCGCCGATGGCTACGCCCGGGCCACCGGCCGGCCCGGGGTGGTTTTGGCCACTTCCGGCCCCGGGGCCACCAACCTGGTCACAGGCTTGGCCACGGCCAACATGGACAGCGTGCCCCTGGTGGCCATCACCGGCCAGGTGCCCACCACGGCCATCGGCAACGACGCTTTCCAGGAGGCCGACATTTACGGCATCACCATTCCCATAACCAAATACAACTACCTGGTGAAAGAGGCCGAACGGCTGCCGGGGGTTCTGGACGAGGCCTTTTACCTGGCCTCCAGCGGCCGGCCGGGTGTTGTCCTGGTGGATGTGCCCCGGGACGTTCAAACGGCCCTCCTGACCCCGCCCAAGCCGGGCCTTGTCCAGGTGGAGGGCTATGACCCGGACCCTGACCTGGATGAAGGCCGCCTGGCCGAGCTGGTGGAAGCCCTCCGCCACAGCCGGCGGCCGGTGGCCTATATAGGCGGCGGGATCACCGCCGCCGGGGCCGAAGCCGAACTCTTCCGCCTGGTGACGGATTCGGATATCCCCGTGACCTCGACCCTCATGGCCAAGGGCGCCTTCCCGGACGACCACCCCCTGGCCCTGGGACTGGCGGGAATGCACGGGGCCAAGTATGCCAACCTGGCCATCCATGAATCAGACCTCATCCTCTGCCTAGGGGCCCGCTTTGACGACCGGGTAGCCGGCAATGTCAGACGCTTCGCCCCCGGAGCCCGGGTGGCCCATGTGGATATAGACGGGGCAGAAATAGGAAAAAGGGTCCAGACCCATCTGCCCCTAGTGGGCCATTTGAAGCGGGTCTTGAGCCGGCTCCTGGAATTGGCGGCCCCCGTTCGCAGACCAGAATGGCTGGAGCGGGTGGCCGAACTAAAGGCCCGCCACCCCTTGGCCCCGCCGGCCGATGAGGACGGCGCCATCCGCCCTCAGTCCATCATCCGGGCGGTTGACCGGGCGGCCGGGGATGAAGCCGTCATAGTCACCGATGTGGGCCAGCACCAAATGTGGGCCGCCCAATTCATCGTCTCCCGCCGGCCCCGCCGCTTCCTGTCCTCCGGGGGCCTGGGAACCATGGGCTATGGCCTGCCGGCGGCTTTAGGCGCCCAAGTAGGCCGGCCCGAGGCCAGGGTCATTCTCATCACCGGAGACGGCGGCATTCAAATGAATATCCAGGAACTGGCCACCATCCGGGAGAACGACCTGCCGGTCAAGGTGGTAATTGTCAACAACGGCTGCCTGGGCATGGTCCGCCAGTGGCAGGAATTTTTCTATAACCGCCGCTACAGCCAGACGGTTTGGAAATTCATGCCTGATTTTGCGGCCATAGCCGGGGGGTATGGCCTCCCTGGCCGGAAGATAACCGAGCCGGGCGAAGTTGCCGGGGCCGTGGAGGAACTCCTGAACACCCCTGGCCCCGGGCTCCTGGATTGCCGGGTGGTCATGGGGGAAAACGTGCTGCCCATGATACCGGCCGGCGGCGGCCAGACTGAATTTTACGAGGCCTGAACCCATTATGATCAAGATGATCTCCCTCCTGGTCCGCAACCGCCCCGGGGTTCTGTCCCATGTGGCCGGGCTGGTGGCCCGGCGGGGCTACAATGTGGAATCCATCGCCGCCGGGCCCACGGAAAACGAAAGCCGCACCCGAATTTCCCTGGTGGTCTCGGGAAATGAGCAGGCCCTTTCCCAGGTCACCAAGCAATTGGGCAAACTCATCGACTGCATCGAGGTGCGCGACCTTAAGTATTCCGAGGCCGTCACCGGCGAAGTGGCCCTGGTGACTCTGGAGGCGCCCCCTGAAAAGCGTTTGGAGATAATGGCCCTGGCCAATACCTTCGGGGCCCGCGTCGTGGACCTTGATGAGGCCGGCCTCACCCTCCAGGTGGTGGGCTCCATCAACATGGTGGATATGGTCATAACCGGGCTGGCCCATTACCGCATAAAATCCATGGCCCGGACCGGCCTGGTGGCCCTGCCCATGGACAGCCGGGAAAACCGGGAACGTATGCTATAGGGCCTCAAGCCGTCAAAAGGGCAATTGTATTTAAACGATCCCTGTTGGAGGTCTTATGGAAAAAGTTGCATTACTGTATTTCCCCCTCATCATCTTGGTTCTTATTATTTGGTCAATGCTCTTTGTTGTCCAGCAGCAAACCATGGCTGTCATCGAACGTTTCGGCAGATTTGTGCGCATCGGCGGCCCCGGCATTAATTTCATGCTCCCGTTTATTGAGCGGGTCGCTGGCCGGGTGGATTTACGCCTCCAGCAGCTTGATGTCGAAGTTGAGACCAAAACCAAAGACAACGTGTTTGTGGAAGTGATTATCTCAATACAGTACCGAGTTGAAGATGACAAAGATGCGGTTTTCAAATCCTTTTATAAACTGAGTGAGCCGACGAAGCAGATTCGTTCCTATGTGTTTGATGTCGTGCGCGCCGCAGTGCCGAGAATGGAACTTGATACCGTTTTTGAGAGCAAGGATGAAATTGCGAAGACCATTTTGGAAAACCTGCAAAAAATTATGAGCAACTATGGCTTTAGTATGCACCAGGCACTGGTTACCGATATCGCTCCGGATGCCAAGGTCAAGGAGGCCATGAACCGCATCAACGCCGCCAAGCGGGATAAAGAAGCCGCCGAATATGAAGGTGAGGCTATGCGTGTACGCATGGTTGCGGCTGCCAAGGCCGAAGCTGAAAGTAAGAAGCTGCAAGGTGAAGGCACGGCGAATCAACGTATCGAGATAGCCAAGGGTATCAGTCAATCCGCGGAAGAACTGCAAAAAGCCGGAATGAACTCCGATGAGGCTTCCGCCATCCTGCTTTCGGTTCAGTATATTGATATGGTTAATCATGTAGCCGGGCATGCGAAATCCAACGTCATTATGATGCCGTTTTCGCCGTCCGGCGGACTCGATATCATGCGCCAGATTATTGCCGGTATATGCGCAGCAAATGGAGAGAAAGACGCCTTTGCGATATCAGGAGAAGAGGAAACGGTGAAGCTTGATTGATATCCAATACATTTTATTCAACACTGGATTGCTTCGCTCCGCTCGCAATGACGGAACGGAAAGGCGGACTTAATCGCGGGTAGCCATTCCACTGGCGTCATTGCGAGGAGCCTCGGCGACGAAGCAATCCAGTCTTCTCTGCCATTGCATTGGATGGAAAGATTTGTGTGAGACGATTATCTAGGGGTCGTAACAGCTAATGCTTGATAAGCCCGCAAATGCTGCCACCCGTGTTAGGCAACCAATAGGCCGCTGTCATTGTAATGTTTTAGCGTTAAGCGGCACTAGAGTACGGGGCAGGAACTGCATAAAACCGGGAAAGCCGACTTTGAGTATCCTGCCGGCCGTTATTATTGGCGTAATGGGGCTGGCTTTGGCTTGGCCGGCGTTTCCGGCCCAGGCCGAGCCTGATGACCGGGCGCACTTACAGGCCATCGCCTCCGGCTTGGATGTTCTGCGTAATGAATTGGTTTATAAACTAGCCTTGATTAACCCGGATGACAAAGATCACGATTTTTATTGCTCAGCACCTGTATACTTTTTTTCTAGTTCTCGAGAATTTGTAGTAGCTTTGGAGTTCTATCCGATCGCGGCCACAGCCGAAGATCAAGCTAAAATGGAGAACCTCATAAAGACTCTCAGGCAACTGGATTCGGCGGCAGAAATTTACGTGAAAACCCTTCGGAATATCTGCCCCGCACTCCAAAAAAACCGTATGCTTCTTTTGAGTCCCTTACAGGAGCCGAGATATCAGGAAGAAGGCACAGGCCAGACTACACCACAGCAGAGTTATGCATCTGGAAGTCTTGCTCCGGGTTCAGAGAGCGATGTTTTTCCATCATATGCCGTGGTTCCATCTGAAGCTGAAATAGTGCGCGAACAAACAAGATTAGCCCGTGAAACAGCCAAATTGGCTTGGACAGATTTGGAGTTGCAGTACAAAGTTGCCCTGAACCAGATAGAGGAGTTTAGGAATCATTTAGGGCCTGCCAACACTCATTGAAGAATGTGCTATACTTTCCCCAATTATTAACCAAAAGGCGGACCATGAGCGCTGAAGACCGTGCGGCCGAAGCGGCCCGAAAGACGAGGGAAACGGATATAACGCTGGAACTGGCCTTGGACGGCGGGACGGCGGATATTGAAACCGGGCTCGGCTTTTTCGACCATATGCTGGAAGCCCTGGCTCTCTACGCCGGCTGGTCCCTGAAAATCAGGGCCAAGGGCGATCTGAAAGTAGATGCCCACCACCTGGTTGAAGATGTGGGGCTGGTGCTGGGCGGAGCCTTGGCCGATGTTTTGGGCGATTATTCCGGCCACGCCCGCTTCGGCTCGGCCCTGACGGTCATGGATGACGCCATGAGCGAGGTGGCCCTGGACGCCGGGCGCCGGCCCTACCTCCATTTCCAGGTGGACTGGCCCCAGGACCACTGCGGCGACTTTGAGGTAAACCTGGTTGAGGAATTTTGGCGGGCCCTGGCCGGCCGGGCCGGTTTCACCCTACACATCCTCGGCCGCCACGGCCGGAACAGCCACCACCTGGCGGAAGCCGTCTTCAAGGGCGCCGGCCGGGCTTTGGCCCAGGCCCTGGCCCCCCGGACCGGGGGCGCCCTCTCGGCCAAAGGATGCTTGGGATGATTCTATTTCCAGCCATTGACCTGAAAGAGGGCGCCTGCGTCAGGCTTCTAAAGGGACGCTTTGAGGATAAGACCGTTTACAGCCGCGACCCCGCCGCCATGGCCGAACGCTGGGCCGCGGCCGGGGCCGAATGGCTGCACCTGGTGGATCTTGACGGCTCCCTGGGCGACAGCCGGGCCAACCGCCAGGCCCTGTTGGACATCAGGGCGCGGGTGAAGATCAAGCTCCAGCTCGGCGGCGGCATCCGCAGCCTGGAAGATGCCGACCGTTGGTTCGACCTGGGCCTGGACCGCCTCATCCTGGGCACCGTGGCCTGCGAACGCCCCCTCCTGGCGGCCGAGATAGCGGCCCGCCATCCCGGCCGCCTGGCCGTGGCCCTGGATGCCGTCGGCCGCCGGGTGCGAGTACGCGGCTGGCTGGAGGACGGCGGGGCCGACCTCTTCGAGGCCGCGGCGAGTCTCCGGGATCTTGGCGCGGCCCTGGTCATCTACACCGATGTGGAGCGTGACGGGGCCCGCCTCGGCCCCAACCTGGACCACACCCGGGATGTCGCCCGGGCCGCGCGCCTGCCCACGATCTGCTCCGGGGGCGTGGCCTCCCTGGAAGACCTGGCGGCCTTAAAGCCCCTGGCCGCCGATGGGGTGGCGGGCGTGATTTCCGGCAAGGCCCTCTATGAGGGCAGCCTGGATTTCGCGGCCGGCCAGGCCCTACTTCGAGAGCCCTGAAAGTGGACCAGTCTGGCGACCCCCGGTCTGTTCTGGAATTTGAAGAGGCCCTGGCCTGGCTGAGCGGGGAGGCCCAATCCGAATGCGGGCGTCTGGCGGCCCTGGCCCTGGCCCCGAACCTGGATTCCGAGGCCGTCCTGGAATCCTGGGCCCTCATTGCCGAAGCCCGCGAAATTTCAAACCAGGGCCTAGCCCCGAACCTCTCCGAACATCTCGACCTTACCGCCGTCCTTGGCCCTCTGAAGGTGGAAGGGGCCGTCCTGGGCGTGGACGAACTGCTGGCCGTGGGCCAGGAAGCCGCCTCCATCCAGCGGGCCCGGGAGGCCCTGGCTCCCCTGGAGGGCCTGGCCCCCCGCCTGGCGCACATAGCCGCCGGCCTGTCCCCTTCCGCGGAACTTTTGGGGGCCATAAGGCGCACCGTGGGACCGGAGGGAGAAATATTAGACACCGCCTCGCCGGAACTGGCCCGCCTGAGACTTGAGGCCGCCGCCGCCCGCCGGGGCCTGACCGCCAAGCTGACCAGCCTCATCCACAGCGAAACCTTCCGCCCCCTAATCCAGGATGAGCTGATCACCACCAGGGCAGACCGCTTCGTGATTCCGGTTCGGGCCTCGGCCGCCGGGCGGACCCGTGGCCTCGTCCACGACTGGTCCAAAACCGGGGCCACCGCCTTTCTGGAACCCCTGGAAGTGGTGGAGGACAACAACAAGCTGGGGTTTTTGAAGTCCCGGGAAAAGGCCGAGATACAGCGCCTTCTGGGTCTCCTTTCCCGGGAATGCCTTAAGGCCGCCCCGGAGCTTTTGGCCTCCGGCCGCCTTTTGACCCGGATAGACCTGGTCATGGCCCAGGCCAGGCTGGCCCGGGCCTGGTCGGCCACGATCCCGGAATACCGGGCCGGGGGCGGCTTCCGTCTCCTGGCCGCCCGTCACCCCTTGCTCATGCGGCGTCTGGGGAAAAAGGGCATGACCCCTCTGGAGCTGGTGCTCGAGCCAGAAAACCCCGTGATCATAGTCTCCGGCCTCAACGCCGGGGGCAAGACCGTGGCCCTCAAGACTTTGGGCCTGAACCTTCTTTTGGCCAAGGCCGGGTTGCATATCCCCGTGGGGGAAGGCAGCCGCCTGGAACTGCCGGACCGCCTCCTGGCCGTCCTGGGCGATGCCCAGGACCTGTCCGCGGACCTGTCCACCTTTTCCGGCCATGTGCGCGCCCTGAACCTGGTCCTGGCCGAGGCCCGGCCCGGCCTACTGGTCCTCTTAGATGAAATAGGCGCCGGCACTGACCCGGCCGAAGGAGCGGCCCTGGGACTGGCCGTCTTGGAAAGGCTCAGAACCAGCGGGGCCCTGGTCTGGGCCGCCACCCACTACCAGCTCATAAAGGCCTGGGCCGCCCTCACCCCCGGGGTGGTGAGCGCGGCGGTCAACGCCACCTTGGCCGGCCAACCCCTCTACGGCCTGACCTACGGCGGGCCCGGTTTTTCCGGGGGCCTGAAAATGGCCCGCCGCCTGGGCCTGCCGGAGGACCTGGTGGACCGTGCTGAAAGCTATCTCGATGACGGTCAGCGCCGGGCCATGGAACTTCTGGCCAAGCTGGATGAAGAACGGTCGGCTCTTAAGAAGACCCGCCAAGCCTTAGGCGAACAAAACCTGGCACTGGCCCGGGCCGAGGCCGAGCTTAGGGAGAAGACCCGCAGCCAGGCCGAGGAATTTCAGCGCCGGGCCGCGGCCCAGAACCGGGCCGTGACCGAGGTTTTGACCGCGGTGCGGCGGGAATTTGAGGATTTGAAGGCCGAAATGAGGGCCGCCCCCGGCTTTAAGGCCGGTTTCGGCGAAAAGCGGGCCGGCCTGGAACAAAGGCTCCGGTCCCTCCGCCCCCAGGCCGAACACCGGGAAGAACCTCTGGCCGGGGTGCGGGCCGGGGACAGGGTGCGGGTCTTGGGCCGGGCCGCGGTGGTCCAGGCGGTAAATTCCGAGCGGGGCGAAGCCTGGGTTGAGGCCGGCGGCCTCAATGTCAAGGTCCGGCTCACGGAACTCTTCCCCCCGGAACCCCAGGCCGAAAAAGCCGCCACGGTCAGCGTCACCCTCACCCCCGCCGCCAGCCTCGGGGGGGAATTGCACCTTCTGGGCCGGACCGTGGACGAGGCCCTGGGAGAGGTGGAAAAGGAATTGGACCGAGCCGTCATGTCTGGCCGGAAAACTCTCCATATCGTCCACGGCTTCGGCACCGGGCGCCTCAGGCAGGGCATCCGCCGCTACCTGGGCGCCCACCCCCGGGTCAAGAATTTCGAACGGGCCCCCCAAGGGGCCGGCGGCGACGGCGTTACCGTGGTCACGCTTGAATAGGAAGGACCATGCCGGCCCTAAGAAGCGAATTGCGAAAAACCAGACGGCTGGTGATCAAGATTGGCACCAGCGTCCTGTTTGAAAACGGCGCCCTGGCCCGCAACCGCCTGAAAGTGTTGGCCCGACAGGCGGCGGCCCTGAGACGGGAAGGCCGGGAGGTGCTTTTGGTATCCTCCGGCGCGGTGGGGGTGGGGTATCTGAAGCTGAATCTCGCGGAACGGCCCAAAACCCTGCTTCTCAAACAGGCCTGCGCCGCCGTGGGCCAAGCTTTTCTCATGACCGCCTGGGAAAAGGCCCTGGCCGACGAGGGACTCCTGGCGGGCCAGGTACTCATCAGCGCCGACGACTTGGCGGACCGGACCCGCTTTTTAAACGCCAGGAACACCCTAAGGGTTCTCCTGGCCCACGGCGTGGTGCCGGTCATCAACGAAAACGACACCGTGGCCGTGGAGGAGCTCAAAGTGGGAGACAACGATACCTTGGGGGCCCTGGCCTGCGCCTTGGTGGAGGGCGATCTCTTCATCAACCTCACCGACCAGACCGGCCTTTACCAGGCCGACCCCCGCCGCGACCCGGCCGCGGAACTCATCGGCCAGGTGGAAAAAGTGACCCCGGAAATACTGGCCCTGGCCGGAGGCGGCGGCCCTTTAGGCACCGGGGGCATGTTCACCAAGGTCCGGGCGGCCAAGCGCCTGGCCGACCTGGGCGTGGCCAGCTTAATCGCCGATGGGCGGGGACGCGATATCCTAAGGCGCCTTGTGGATGGAGAGGAGACGGGCACCTTCTTCAAGCCCCGGCCGGGCAAGGCCCTGGGCGGCAAGAAGAACTGGCTGGCCTTCGCCAGCCGGCCAAAAGGCCGGCTGACCGTGGACGCCGGCTGCGCCCTGGCCTTGACCAAGCGGGGTAAGAGCCTGCTCCCGAGGGGAATGACCAGGGTCGCGGGCATTTTCCCCGCCGGGGCCACGGTGGAGGTGGCTGATGAAGAGGGCCGGGTGCTGGCCCTGGGCCTGACCAACTACGGGTCGAATGACGCGGAAAAAATTCAAGGCTGCCCCAGCCGGGAAATAGGCGACCGCCTGGGTTTTTGTCATTCCGAAGAAATCATACACCGCGATAATCTCGTTTTGGCGGAAGGATTGATATGAAAATGGAAGAGCAGTCTATTAACCTGAGAGAAACGGCCCGGGCCGCGGCCCGGGCAGCCCGGGCCCTGGCCCTGGCCGGCCCGGAGACTAGGGACCGAACCCTGGCCGCCCTGGCGGAAAACCTGGCCGAGCAAGGCGCCGGCCTCTGCCGGGCCTCGGATTTGGACGTGGAGGAGGCCGCCCGGGCCGGGCTGTCTCCCCACATGCTGGACCGCCTGGCCCTGACGGAAAAACGGCTCGCGGAGCTTATTGAAGCCGTGGACCGAGTGCGGCGCCTCCCCTCGCCCCTGGGGCGGGTGGAGGATGAAAAGGTGCTGCCGGATGGCCTGAAGGTGGCCCGGCTGCGTATTCCCTTGGGCCTCATCGCCTTCATCTGCGAAGCCCGGCCCGGGGCCCTAGTCGAGGCCGGGGCCCTGGCCCTTAAGAGCGGCAACGGGCTCATAATCAAAACCGGCCGGGAAATGGCCAGGACGGCCCTGGCCTTCTCGGACATTTTCACCCGCAGTCTGGCCGGACAAAACCTCCCCCCCCGGGCCATGACCATTCTGCCCCCCTTGGATAGGGAAGCCATAAAAGAACTTTTGGCTCAAAGCGAATCCATAGATCTGGTCATCCCCCGGGGGGGAGAGGGGCTTATCCGATTCGTCAGCGAAAACAGCCGCATTCCGGTGCTGAAACATTTTCGAGGCGTCTGCCACCTCTACGTGGACCAGGGGGCCGACCTGGGCCTGGCCGCCGACTTGGTGGTCAACGGCAAGACCCAGCGTCCCTCCACCTGCAACAGCCTGGAAGCCCTCCTGGTCCATGCCCAGGAGGCCGCGGCCCTCCTTCCGGACCTCGGCCGGCGCCTGGCCGACCTAGGGGTTACTCTGAAGGCCGACCCGGGCGCCATGGAATTCCTCCCCCAAGCCGAACCAGCCGCCGAAGATGACTGGGGCCGCGAATTTCTGGCCCTCATCCTGGCAATCAAAGTAGTGCCCGACTACGAGGCCGCCCTGGCTCACATAGCCCGCCACGGCTCCAACCACACCGAGGTCATAGTCACCCGCGACCAGGGCCGGGCCGATCATTTTCAGCGCTCGGTGGAGGCCGGCTGCGTCATGGTCAATGCTTCGCCCCGGCTTAACGATGGAGGTTGCCTGGGTCTGGGGGCTGAAATAGGCATCAGCACCACCCGCCTCCACGCTTACGGCCCCATGGGTCTTAAGGAACTGACCACCACCCGCTTCATCGTCACCGGCCAGGGGCATATGAGGTTGTAGTAATATTACAGATTAAAGGCCCGGCGGATGGACAGGACGCAGTCTCCCTGGGCTTTTGAACAACCTCGGCCGGCGGGGGACGAATTTTTTATGAACACCAAGGGGTCGTGGAGAAGGCGGCGCACCAGGGCCGCGGTCATTATTTCCAGGGCGGCCCGCTGGTCGGAGTCGAAGTCGTGCTGGCTCAAGGTTTTTTTCAGTTCCAGCCGACGGATGGTCTCGGCTTTGCGGGTCAGGGCGGCCAGGGTTGGCTGATGGACCTGACGGGCCAGCCACTGGCCGAACTTATCCACTTCCGAGTCTATGACGGCTTCGGCCGCGGACGCGGCCCCGGCCCGGTTCAGGCGATTCTCCCAGACAACTTCGTTTAAGTCATCAATATTGCGCAAAACCACGTTCCTGAGCCGCTTGACGCCGTGCGCCGCATTTCGGGGCACTCCGACGTCGATTAGGAAGAGGGGACGCTCCGGGCGCAGATCAAGGGCCGGCCGAAGATTTTCCTCGGTTAAGACCGGGCTCGGGGCCGCCAGGGCGGCGATGACCAAGTCGGCCTGAACCAGGGCCGCCTCCAAATCCGCCCAGGGGCGGGCGACCGCGCCGTATCGGGCGGCCAAAATTTCGGCTTTGGCCAGGGAGCGGCTTATAAGGGTCAGCTCGGCGGCGGCGCGCTTTTGGAGATTGTCCGCAGCCAGGGCGGCCATGGCGCCGGCCCCCAAAACGACGACCCTGGCCCCGGCCAGTTCCCCGCCCCATAAGCTCCGGGCCAGGGCCACGGCCGCGCCGGCCACGGATACGGCCCCATCGGCCAAGGGGGTCTCACCCCGCACCCTTTTGCCCGCCCGGAAGGCCCGGTGCATCAGCTTGTGCAGTAAGGGCCCGGCTCGGCGGCGGCGCACGGATTCCCGGAAAGCCGCCTTGACCTGGCCTAAAATCTGGGGCTCGCCCAAAACCAAAGAGTCCAGGCTGGACGACACTCGGAAGAGATAGCGGACGGCTTCCAAACCGAAATACTGGTGAATATGGGGCCTGAATTCGGACAGGCCCAGGGACTTGATCACGGTCTGGGCGGCGATTTCAGGCCGGACGGAGACGGCCAGGACTTCCAGCCGGTTGCAGGTGGACAGAATCAAACTTTCCGCCAAGCAGTCCCGGCGGTCATGAAGATCCTGGAGGGCCGTGTCCAGAGCTTCAGGAGACGGCAGTTTTTCCCTTAGCGATACCGGAGCCCGGTGATGGCTGACGCCAATGACAAAAAAATCCATGCTTTCCAATCCATTTGAAAAGCCCCAAAAAATAAGGGGCGGATTTCAATAGGCTAGTGGGCGTTGCCGCACATCGTCTGCTCCTTATTCTCCCGGCCCGGGGCGCTCAGCCGGAGCCTGCTCTTCAGACCAGCGGCCCTGGATTTTTATCGGCGCCGCCAAGTGGGCCGTGAGGGCCTCGGCCTCGTCCAAGCGGCCGGCGGCCAAGTGGGCCCGCAATTCAACCGATTCGGCCAGAAGCCGGAAACGGGCCCGACGTTCGGCCGGGTCCAGACCTGAGTTCAGTATAAGAGGCCTGAGCAAACCCAGCCAGCGGGTCAGGGCGGCGTATTCCGCCCCAAAATCCTCCCGAAGCCGGGCGGCTGTCCAGGCGGCCAGGGCCGGGCTGGCCCCACGGGTCCCCACAGCCAGTTGAAAGGCTCCCCGGGTCACTGTGGCCGGCAGAAAAAAATCCGAATTTTCCGGCGAATCAGCCACGTTGATCCACACGCCCCGGGCTCTGGCCGCCTGGGCCACGGCCAAATTCAGGTCCGCCCGGGGCGAGGCCGCAAAGGCCAAGGTGACTCCGTCCAGGAGATCTTCCGTGAAACGGGGCCTGAGTTCCACCGCCCCGGACCTGACCAAGACGGTCACCTCGTCATTGGGCCGCGGTTCCACCACCCGGCACTTGGCCCCGGCCGCCAGCACGGCGGACAATTTGCGCCGCCCCACCCGGCCGGCGCCCACCAACAGGACCAAGCGCCCCTCAAGCCCCAGGTCCAGGAACATGGTTCTCCTCAATTTCCAAAATGGCCGGGCCCAAGTACTCGAAGGCCAGGCAGCATAACAGCCGCCCGCAGACCCCGGATATCTTGGCCGGGCTCAGGGAAAGACCCTGCTCCTTGGCCATTTTAACAGAAACCGGGGCAAAATCGGCTAAAAATCCGCAGCAACACAGGCCCCGGCCGCAACCGCCCAGCCCGCCCAATAGCCGGGCCTTGTTACGTACGCCTATCTGGCGCATTTCGATGCGGGTGCGGAAACGGCTGACCAGCTCCTTGACCAGCAGACGAAAATCGACCCGATCGTCGGCGGTGTAGTAAAAAATTGTCTTGGATCCGTCAAAGAGCACTTCCACGGCCGCCAGGCGCATCTCCAGGCCTTGGGCCTCCACCCGGGTCTGGCAATAGTCGAATGCCTCCCGCTCCCTGACCTCGTTTTCCGCCTGGCGGGCCAAGTCGGCCGGGGTGGCCAGGCGCTCCAGGCTGCGATTTTCAAGCCTTTTCGGCCCGCGCCGGGGCCTGGCCTCGCTCCTTTTGGCGAAGGTCCCGGCCGGCAAAAAGAGCGGGGCCGTGACCACCTGCCCAAGATAGACCAGGTCGTTATCACGAACCACCGCCCAGTCGCCTATGGAAGGGGCCAAGTCGCCGCAGTCGCATATTGCGACCTGACCACCGTATTTGACGCGTACATTGACGAATTTCATAACCGGGCGCACCGTAAACCCTTTCAACATATTTTAGCATGAAACGCCCCGCCCCGCCAGAGGCGCCGCCGCCGGATTGAAAATTGAAGACAACCGGTCATTGTGGTAAAATGCGTTGTTGTTAAAAATGAAAATTAGACAAACTAAGAATTCAACACCGGGCGAAAGGCAAATATGATCTTCATAACTTCCGTCGCTGGAGGCGGTTCATGCACACTTTAAACATCAACCCGATCAAGCTGATCCGCGGTTTATCGCTTTCCATGGAATTGGTGGTGGACGGAATCAACACCCATCATTGGCGGGTGGCCTCCATCTGCCAATATATCGCCGGGACCATGGGGCTTCCTCTGCCTGAAAAGCAGCTTCTGCTAATGGCCGCCCTGCTCCACGACATCGGCGCGGCTTCCAACTTCGACGAGCGGCGCCGGCTTCTGAAACCCGAACCATATATTGCGCCCAACCTGGAAGACTTCGCCCATTCCGAAGACGGCTGGCGCATACTTAAGGCCTGCGCCGCTTTTCATCACCTGGCCGAAGCGGTGCGGCATCACCATGACCACTGGGCGGGGGGCAACTTGAGCGGAGCGGTCGGAGAGACCATCCCCTTGGCCAGCCGCATCATTCACTTGGCCGACAACTTGGAAATCAGGATGGGCCGGCAGAAACCGGTAGTGAAGCAACGCGACGAGATGATCCGTTTTTTTAAGGACCGGTCCGGCCGGAATTTCGACCCGGCGGTGGTCGAAGCCTTCATACAGTCCGCCCAAATAGACAGCTTCTGGCTGGACCTGGGAAACCCCAGCTACGCCGACCTTTTTTTCCAAGAGATGGAGTCCTGGGGCCTGGCCTCTTACCAAGCCCAGGCCATGCTGAATATTGCCGAAGTCTTCGCCATAATCATAGACCGGACCAGCGCCTTCACGGCCAATCATTCCCGCAGCGTTTCAAAGGTGGCTACCCTGTTGGCCGTGCAGTGCGGCTTCTGCGAGTCGGAACTGCAAGTGATTGAAACAGCGGGGCTCCTGCACGATCTGGGCAAGCTCACCATCCCCAACGCGGTCCTGGAAAAACCCGGGCCGCTGACGCCCGAGGAAATGCTGATCATGCGCCAGCACACCTATTACACCTACCGCATAATGCACCAGGTGGGCGGAATGGAAACAGCGGCCGAATGGGCCGCCTTTCACCACGAAACCCTGGACGGTTACGGCTATCCCTTCCGGCTGGAAGGCCGCATGTTGTCCTTGGGGTCGCGGATCATGGCCGTGGCCGACATCTTCGTGGCCCTGGCCGAAAAACGTCCCTACCGGGCCCGCATGGAGCGGTCCGGCGTTGAAAAAATAATGCGGGATATGACCGCCCGGAATAAAATTGATGCCCGCCTCGTCCAGATGCTCTTCGACATTTACCCGCAAGCCGATGAAATAATCCTGAGCGCCGCCCATGAGCGGGCCTGGCCGGATTCAAGGTTCGACCAATGAAGATAAAAGCTCTCGGAGCGGTGGGCACGGTCACCGGCTCATGTTTCCGGCTGGAGATGGCCGGAGGGGCCAAAGTACTCCTGGACTGCGGAATGTTCCAGGGCGGCCGCCAGACCGAACTGCGCAACTTCGATGCCCGGCCCTATGAGCCGGCGGCCCTGAACGCCCTGGTGCTCACCCACGCCCATATTGACCACTCGGGACTGGTTCCCCGCCTGGTTAAGACCGGCTACGGCGGCCCGGTCTTCGCCACCCCGGCCACCTGCGACCTCTTGAAAATACTGTGGCTGGACGCGGCCCACATACAGGAACACGAGGCGGTCTGGAAAAGCCGCAAGAACCGGCGCCAGGGCCGGCGCGATGTGGAACCGCTCTTCACTGAAGAAGATGCCCGCCGGGCCATGACCAGGCTCACCCCCCTGGACTTCAATGTCGACCGTGAAATCGTCCCCGGCCTGATCCTGCGCCTGACGCCGGCCGGCCACATTCTCGGTGCGGCCGGGGCCCACTTCACTGCCCTGGAAAACGGCCGCCAAGTCCGGGTGGCCTTTTCCGGCGACCTCGGGCGGACCAGCCAGTTCCTCATGCCGCCGCCGGCCCCTCTGCCCCCGGCCGAAACTATTTTCCTGGAAACAACCTACGGCAACCGCCGCCACAAGGACCTGAATGTTTCGGTGGAAGAACTTCTGGCGGCCATTGACTCGGCCTGGCGGGGGAAAGGCAAAATCATCATCCCGGCCTTCGCCGTGGAGAGGACCCAGGAACTCCTGATGGTCCTGGCCCGGGCCTGGCATGAGGAACGGCTGCCCCGAGACTTGCCCGTCATCCTGGATTCACCACTGGCCGCGGCCGCCCTGGGCATCTACAGCGACCACCGGCGCCTCTTCGACCAGGACAGCCAGACCTTCCTGAACCAGTGGACGGACGGGGAGATTCTGCCGACCCTGCGCCTGACCAAAAACGCCGAGGAAAGCCAAGCCCTAAACGGTATTCCCGGTTCGGCCCTGATCATAGCCGGCAGCGGCATGGCCAACGCCGGCCGCATTCTCCACCACCTCAAGCACAACCTATGGCGCCCTAACTGCCACGTCGTCTTCGTGGGCTTCCAGGCCCAAGGCACCACCGGCCGGCGCTTGGTGGAGGGCGGCAAAATGGTGAAAATTTTCCGGGAAGCGGTGCGGGTCGAGGCCCGGATCCACACCATAGGCGGTTTTTCCGGCCACGCAGACCAGGCCGAACTCCTGGCTTGGCTGGGCTGCCAAATCAAGCCCGGCCTCACTGTCAACCTTGTACACGGGGAACCGGCCAGCACCCGGGACTTTCATGACCTGGCCCAGGCCGCTTTTCCCGAGGCCAGCTTCCACATCCCCCAATGGCTGGGCTACGCGGCCCTGTCAGGTGACAAAGACCCGCCGGACCTTAAGGCCGAAACCAGCCCCGAAGTCCCGGCCGTCAACCAAGCCCTGTCCGCCAGCTTCCTAAACCGGCTGGACCGCCTCCGCGACCGGGCCCCGGCCGCCGGAACCCTGCCGCCGGACCAGCTGGCCCTCCTGGAAAAATACCTGGAACAGGCCGAAAGCCTGCTCCTGACCGGCTCAATTGTTTGACGCTCTAACAGTTACATGGGTTCCGGGCTGAGCCAGGCGGACCACGGCTCTTTTAAGAGCTTCCGCCCCCAAATTCCGCTCAATGAATGGCCGGGCCTTGGCGCTGAAGTTATCAGTGACCGCCAACCGGGCCCAATCGGCCCCGCAGTATTGGCGGGTTTCGTTCTCGGTCAGCCAGTTGCCGGAGGTCTCGCAGTTCAGATCGGCCCCGAAGGCGAATTCCAGTTCCCCGGCATATACCACCTCGCCGGGCTTTACCGTGACCGTGGCCAGGAGGGCCTGCCCTTGGCGGGCCCCTTCCGTCAGGAGGTTGCAGACGGCCACCGGTTCGCCCGGGGCAGCGTCCAGCCCCAGGCTCAGCCCCACCCCCATATGGCCGCCGGACCCGCCCCAGATGCCCAAGCCGCCGGTGGAGCCCCCCCAGCCGGGGCGGTAGCTCTTAAGGCGCGAAACCATCCCCAGACCGCTGGCCACCTTGTCCAGCCAGGGTTCGTCCCAATCGGTCGAAGCCGGCCGCAGACCTTCGTCACAGTCCCCGAAAACGGAATACAGGGCATAGACGCCCGGCTCCACCATGACCACATCGTACTTGTCCATACGATCAAAAGAGCGGTGCCGGCCGGAGTGGTAAACCGTGAAACTCTGGCGTTTGGCGGGCTCGTCCAATTTCTGCCAGCGAGTGGCCAGAAGGCTGCCCCGGTCCAGAACATGCATCAGCACCACCCCCCGCCCCTGTTTCAAGGCCGCTTCATTGAAGTTCATCAGGGGGGCCGGCCGGCGGGCGAAGGGACCGGCACAGGCCGGGAGCATCAGGGCCAGGACAGAAAGGGCCGCCAGAAGGCAAACCCTGACGCGGCGCTGAGACATGACCAAACCTCCAGGCAAATTTCGTTGTCATAAAACAACCGTTGGTGTATAATAACAGAATCTGGACCATGAAGAAAGGTGTTTGAAACAAGATGGCGAAAAAAACAAATTTTTTGGCTTTTTTCCTCGTCCTTTTGGCCTGTCCCGCCCCCTTGGACGCCCAGGATGCCGTCTCCCTTAACCTGAGCCAGGCCGATTCGGCCTACCAGAGCGGTGACTATATAGGGGCCTTGGACGCCCTGTGGGCGGCCCAGGAGGAAGTTTGGCGCCGGGCCCCCTTGGGGGTACGCAACGTGGCCTTCGTCACCGACCAGCCGGAGAATTTCGGCACCTACCTGCCCAAGGCCGGGGAAGATTTCAAAGCCCCTGAACCCCTGATTCTATATTGCGAACCCATTGGCTTCACCCAGGCCAAAACCGGAGAGACCTACAAATATTCCATCATCGGCGCCTTTGACATTCTGGACGCCAACGGCCGGGTTCTGGGCGGGCAGAAGAACCTGGGACCTTACGAGCAGAGCGGCTACCGCACTTTCAGCACCGAAACCATGCTGGTCATGACCATTGGCATTCAGGGCCTGCCGGCCGGCTCCTATATCATGCGGGTCACCCTGACCGACAACCTGGACCAAGCCAAATCGGTGCAATTGGATAAATTTTTCAATATCGTTGAATAAGATGGATTTAAAAAAAGAATTGGCGCTCCGAGCCCCGGGGGTCACCCGGGGCTTTTTCATAGCCCTGGAAGGCTTGGACGGAGCGGGCAAGACCACCCTGAGCCGGAAGCTGGCGGAAGCCTTGCGCGGACTGGGCCTGGACCCCCTGGCGGTCAAAGAACCCACCGAAGGGCCCCACGGACGCGAAATCCGGGCCCTGGTCCAGGCCGGCCGGCCGGGACTGAGCCCGGATCGTGAATTGGACTATTTTGTCCGCGACCGGGCCGAGAATGTGGCCCTAAATATAGGCCCGGCCCTTCTGGCCGGCCGCCCGGTCCTGGCCGACCGCTACATTCTCTCCAACGTGGCCTACCAGTCGGCCCGGGGTCTTTCGGAAGAAAACATCTTTAAAGCCAACGCCTCCTTCCCTTGGCCGGACCTGACCATACTCTTGGAGGTGCCGGTGAACCTGGGCCTGACCCGCATTGCCGGGCGGACCGGCGGCAGGGAGGCCGGCTTCGAGGAGGAGAACTACCTGAACCTGGTCAGAGCCTCTTTCGACCGCCAAAAAGATGCCGGCATTTTCCGGGTGGACGGCCGCCCCCCCTCCGAAACCGCCCTGGAACTCGTTCTGGCCGAATTGCGCCGCCGGGACCTGCTCTTGGATGAACCGCTCCGCTTCATCGACAGCCACTGCCACCTGACCGAGCCGGCCTTGGCCGGTCGCCTGGATGAAGTGCTGGCCCGGGCCCGGGCGGCCGGGGTGACGGAAATTCTTAATATCGGCCTGGGGCCGGAAAACTGCCGGGAGGTGCTGGCCCAGGCGGCCGGGCGCCCCGAGCTCCGGCCGGTCCTGGGCTGGCACCCCCATGAGGCCGACGCCTTCACCGAGGGTGGTCTTCGGGAACTTCTGGACCTGGCCGGCCGGCCCGCGGTGGCCGGCTTTGGGGAAATCGGCCTGGATTTCGCCAGGGGCCGCTCCAGCCGCGGCGGCCAGCTAAGGGCCTTTGAAAGCCTTTTGGAAGCCGCTTCCAGCCTGGACCGGCCGGTGGTAATCCACTGCCGGGAAGCTTTTCGCGAGACCCTGAGCCTCATTCGCAAATACGCCCCCGGCCTTAAGCGAGGCGGCCTCATACACTGCTTCACCCTGGACCGGGCGGCGGCCCGGGCCTATCTGGACCTGGGCTTTCATCTCTCACTGCCCGGGGTCCTGACCTATCCCCAAAGCCAGGCCTTAAGGGAGGCGGTGCGGGACCTGCCGGATGACCGGCTTTTGGTGGAAACGGATGCCCCCTACCTGGCGCCGGTTCCCTTCCGAGGCCGGCAAAACGAACCAGCCCATCTTCTGTGGACCTTAAAGGCCCTGGCCGAGGCCAAGGGCTGGCCTTTGGCCCACGCCGCCCGACAGACTACGGCCAACACCCGGGCCCTCTTTGGACCGCCTCCCCTGGCCGAGCCCGGCGACCGGCCTTGACCCGCCCTCCCCTCATTCTGGCTTCAGCCTCCCCCCGCCGGGCCGACCTCTTGCAATGGGCCGGAGTGGATTTCGAAATCCGCCCGGTCAATCTGAACGAGAACCGCCGGCCCGACGAAAAGCCGGCCGCCCACGCCGCCCGGCTGGCCCGGGAAAAAGCCCTGGCCAACGACCACGGACCCCGGCTGGTGCTGGGCGCCGACACCATCGTGGTCCTGGAAGACAAGATACTGGACAAGCCTTCCGGCCCGGCTGAAGCCCGCTCCCACCTGGCCGAGCTGAGCGGACGCACCCACCAGGTGATCACCGCCTTCTGCCTGGCCCAGGCCGGCCAGGTGCTGACGGCCCAGGGCGTCCTCAGCCTGGTTACCTTCCGCCACTTGACCCGGGCCATGATTGAGGGCTATGCGGCCGCCGGAGAGGGGCTGGACAAGGCGGGAGCCTACGGATTGCAGGGCCGTGGCTGGTCTCTCATTGAAGACGTCCGCGGCTCACTGACCAATGTCATGGGCCTGCCCCTGACGGAAGTCCTCGCGGCCCTGGGGACTCAAATTTCTCCTGTTCTAAACAAATAAGACCATCACCATCGCTGTTTTGTTTATTTCCCCATATTTTGGGCTTTCCTATATGGGAGTGCCATATCTTGTATCCATAATTATCTTGCAATTTTATTTAAATTGATATAATATATTATCAATTGTGGCTAAGATTGTCACTAACGCCAACGGCTCTTTAATCGGGGGGTCTTAGACTCCCTGTCGGGCAAAACAACAAGGAGGAAATGATGATGAGAAATTTCAGGGTAATGCTCTTGGCCCCGTTAATGGTGCTGGCCCTGGCCGCCACGGCTTCGGCCCAGGCCGACGGGTTCTACTTAACCCCCAAATTCGGCTATTCCCATTTGAAAAGCAGTACGGATAGCAATATTCTTAACTCCGATGGGACCCTATACCGTCATCTCCCAACCAACGGCAAGCACAGCGGCGGTCAGCCGGTGCTGGCCCTGGCCCTGGGCTATGATTTCAATTCGATCTACGATGTGCCAATACGGACCGAATTTGAATATGCCTGGCGGGGTAAAAGCGAAAAATTCAACAAGATGTTCAATGTTCCGGGACCTGGTGAGCATGTTGAAATAGGCAGGGCCGGGGCCCACTCCTTCTTTTTCAACGGCTACCTGGATTTTCACAATGACAGCCCCGTCACCCCGTATATCGGCGCCGGCCTCGGCTTCGCGGTGGCCTCGATTGATCACACACTTGCTGGTGCAAACCTAAGGGGGAATGTTAAGAAAACCGATACCAACTTCGCCTGGAACGTCGGAGGCGGCGCGGCTTGGAACATCACTGACAAGGTGGCCCTGGATCTTGGCTATCGGTATGCCGATTTTGGAAATGTAAGCCACAGCCGCGTAATTGCTGGGCCTGCTCATGAGCCCATTCCAAACGCTATTTACGATGTTAAAAGCGATCTCACCACCCACGAAGTGCTGTTAGGGGTGAGAATAGGTTTCTAAGCCTGGGAATTGCCGGAGCAGAAAACGGCCTGGGCCGGTAGGGGTCCAGGCCGTTTTGTCTTTACGCGAGACTCATAAGTTCCCTGAAATTATCCGCCGCCCGCATGGCTTCGGCCACGGCCGCATCCATATCCAGGTATTTAAAGCCGCCCAGGCGCCCGGCGAAAGTTACGTTTTTCTCCAGCGCCGCCAAGGACTGATAGCGGGTTAAAAGAGCATTGTCCCCGGCGAAACCGATGGGATAGTAAGGGATGTCCCCGGCCAGGCATTCCCGCGGCTTTTCCAGAAAACAAACGGTTCCGCCGAAATTTTCCCAAAGGGAAAAATGCTTGTGTTCTATGATTCTGGTATAAGGGATTTCCGCATCGGCGAAATTCATTACCGCGCAGCCCTGGTAATCGCCTTCCCCATCTATGCGTTCAAAGTCAAGGGTTCTGTAGGGCAGGCGGCCGTGGGCGTAATCAAAGTATCTATCCAGGGGGCCGGTATAAAAGATGTGGCCGTAACCGGACCTCATGGAGTCATCGTAAGCCGTTCCCAGGCTGAGTTTTATGTTGGGATGGCCGAGCATCTTTTCCACCAGGGCGGTGTATCCGAGCCTGGGGACGCCTTGGCGGCGGCTGTTGAAATAACCGTCGTCATAATTGAAACGGACCGGCAGGCGCTTTAAGAAGCCGGCCGGGAGTTCCCTGGGTTCCCGGCCCCATTGCTTTTTGGTGTAGCCGTAAAAAAAGGCCCGGTAGAGGCTTTCGCCCAAGTCAGCCAGGGCCTGTTCTTCGAAATTCCCGGGTTCCTTTATGGATTTGTCGGCCAGGCCGCGCAGATGAGCGGCCGCCTCAAGGGGCCTTAAGGCCAATCCGAAAAATTGGTTGATGCTCAGAAGATTGAGGGGCAAGGAATAGACCCGGCCCTGGCTGACGGTCTTGACTTTGTGGAGATAAGGGGCGAATTCTCCAAAACGGTTCACGAAGGACCAGACCCGCTCGTTATCGGTATGAAAGATATGCGCGCCGTGAACATGGAGCATGATGCCGGTGTCCGGGTCGAGCCGCGTATGGCAATTGCCGGCCACATGGTCGCGTTCGTCCATTACGTTTATCCGGAACCCGGCTTCGGCCAGACAGCGGGCCAGGGTTGAGCCGGTCAGGCCGGCGCCTACCACCAGCAAATCTTTCACCGGCCGCCTCCATAAGTGGCCGCGAACCCCTTCAGCTTGCTAAAAAGGCGGCCGGGTAAAAAGAAACCGGCAAGAGCGGCCAATCCTTTCAATGACAATAGAAAGGCGCGTCTGCGGTTGAATGTTTTTATCCCGGGCGAGCTGGGGTAAGCCACGTAACGGGCCGGGAATTTGCCGTCAATCTGAGAGAGAGAGGCCATGACCGGCGCGGTTCGAAAAAAGGCGCCGGGAATCAAAGAGCCGCCCAAGGCGGCGAGAACGCCTATAACGTCCAAGGCCTTTTTCCTGGAAAGGCCGGTGATGGAGCGCGGCGCGCCGACCCTGGCGGCGTCGGCCAGGTCGTTGGGGAAGAGGGCCCGGCAGACTTGGAGCTTGGTTTCCGCCTCCGGGACGCTGCCTTCCCTCCGCTGATGAAAATTTCGGTAGTCGCGCAAAGCCTGGATGACTACAGCCGCCGATGAATAATCGTTGGCGGCCAGAAAATTGGCCAGGCGATAGGCGAAAATGGATAACAGCGCCCAGCGCCAGCGGCGGAAGTGAAGAGTGACGAAAATGGCGTGATTCCTGGCTTCCAGGTAATTTCTTAAATCTGAATTTTTGTTTTTGAAATCAGTGTGCCAAACGCATATACCGTTCAAGGTCAAAATTTTTCGGCCGACCCTCAGGCCGTATTCCTGGTCGTCGCCCCTGAACAAGACCGGCAAGGGGTAGCCGAACGATTTGAAGCAATCCACGGGCAGCACGCAATACCACCAGGCGGCGTAAGGGCGCCGGGCGGCGGGGGCCTCGGCCGGCCTCCTAAGGCCGCCGGGCCCGGAATCAGCCAAAATTTCCAAAGTCGCCCCCAAACTGTCCAAAGCCGCCTGGCCGGAGACGTTGAGATAATAGCCGCGGCTGTCAATCGCTTCAGACATGGTATGGCAGTAGGCCGGCTTTTCCCTTAAGAACATGGCCCCGGAAAGCAGCTGCCCGGCATATCCAGGCGCCAAATTTCTCAGGAGGGCGAGGGTGCGGAACCAGGTTTCAGAGTCGATAATTATATCGTCGTCCATGAAGGCGACATGGGTGAAGGTCCCGGCCTCGACCGCGGCCCGGGCTCCCCGGCTGAAACCGCCCGCGCCTCCGGTATTGGCGGGATTGTTGATGAGGGTTAATCCCGGTTGAGCCAGGTCGGCCAGGGCCTGGGCATCCCGAGGCTGATTGTTGACTATGTAGAGGCTGACGGCGGCGGCGATTTCTTCCGATTCCGCACGGGCGTTCATGTAAATGTCAACCAGGCGCCGCAAATCGTCATGGCGCTCGAAGGTGGTGACCACCAAGGCCAAGTTGACCCCCGGCCTCTCGGGGCGGGCTTCCGCCGTATAGGCCGCCTCCGGCAAGGACGCCGCGGAATCGTCCGGCAGCCAATCGAACCAGACGAAGTCGGCCGACGGCGGCAATTGAAAAACGACACGCCCCTCCCCAGGTACCAGGCGCCGGGCGGCCAGGCTGACCGGCGCTCCCGTGCCGGCTACGCCGAGGACTTTCACGCGGCCTGGAGCGTAAGCCGCCATCTCCAGGGCGAAGCCGGAAAGAGAGGACAGCCGGCGCCAGCGGCTTTGGTGAAAAATATTCATATAGGTCCCGGTGCCGAAAACAACGGCGCCCGCTTCCGAATCGCGCCGGACGTACAGAGCCCGAGCCCCGGGCGGCTCTTTGGACCGGACCCGCTGCAAAACCTGCCGCCGCTCACAAAAGAGCCTGGTCATTTCGACCTAAATTTGGCCAGGACGAGCCCGCCCGCGCCATGGGGCCCCGCGCGCCCCGCCACCGGAGGTTCGCTGGCCGGAACGGCCCGGACCACCGAGAACCCGCGGCCTTCATAAAACCTAAGGGCCCCTTCGGCGGCGGCCCAGGCGTAAAGGCCGACGCCCTTCAAAGACTCCTGTTCCGCCCAATATTCGGCCAACTCCAATAGCGCGCCGCCCAGGCCCAGGCCTCGATGACTTTCAGCCACCCACAGGGTATTGACCCAGAGGGTGTCCGGGACGGAAGCGGTCAATACGCTCTTTAGCCTGGCCAGCCGGGCGGGCGGCACATACTGGCCGGCCAGGCTCGGCAGGCCCTGCCTGGAGGAAGGATAGGCAAAGAGGAGCCCGCGGAGCCCTTCATCGTCCTCCGCCAGCACAATGTTTCCCGGCTTATAGACCCCCTCCCCCATCCCGAAGGCCAGGGCCAGGATTTCCAGGCTGTCCAGGCCGGAAAGCCAGCCGCCCAGCAGCTCTTCGACCAGGCCGTCAGCCGCCTCGGCCACAATGGCGGCTATGGCCCGGGCCTCGGCCGGCCCGGCCCGCCGAAAATGCAATTCCCTGGTTTTAAGATGATTCTTCATCCGGTTCCACTTTGAAATCGCTGAATCCGCGGCTGAAAACCCCGGCCATGTATTCCGGCAGACAAGACAAAAAGGCCAGGCCGAGGGCCAATATTTTGGGAAAAACAATTTCCGGCGGGTTAGCCGGCAGGCGCTTCGCTATATAGGCCGCCGCCCTTTCCGCGTTCCACAAGAGGGGTTTTGGGCCTTTCAGGCGGCGCGACATGGGGGTATCGACATAGCCGGGGCTGATGACGGTCACGCCCACCCCTTGCGGGGCCAGGCCGGCCCTCAAGGATAGGCCGTACAAACGGGCCGCGGCCTTGGAGGCGCAATAAGCCGGGCAGGACTTGAGGGGGAAGAGGGAGGCGAGGGAGCTTATTATGGCTATCTGCCCCCTTTGGCGTTCCGTCATCAATTCGGCCGCGGCCAGGGCCGTGCGAGCCGCTCCCAAGGCGTTGACCTCCAGAAGGCGTTCCAGGTCATGGCGCCGCTCCAGGCCGGATTCAGCGGTCGAGGCTGAAAGACCGGCATTGGCGAAGACCAGGTCCAAAGGCTGAGTTTTATCCATATCCCTCAACCAATCTCTCAAAACGGATTCCTCACGAATATCGAACCTTTTCGCGGCGACCAGCGCCCCTCGCCTTCGGCAGGCTTCGGCGCAATCCACCAGGCGCTTATGGTCCCGGCCAGCCAGGGAGAGCCGCCGGCCGGGACGGGCGTAGTGTTCCGCCAGGGCCCGCCCCAAGCCGCCGGAAGCGCCGGTGACGGCCAAATGCGACCGGTCCCGGCCGCTCGTCATAACTCCCCCAAGAGACGCAAGGCGCCTTCCAGGGCCAGGTCCTGCCCTTCCCGGGTATAATAATTGCCCACCGCGAGGGCCCTGTCCCTAAGGAGGCTTAGGAAGGCCCGGCAGAGGGCGGCGTCAGGAGAAGGCGGCCTGCCCCAAAATTCATCGAGGTCGTCCGCCCCGCCGGCCGAGGCCAGCCCGGGCAGGGCGTATATGGCTTTCCCCAGGCAAAAAACGGGTTTGCCCATGGCCAGGGCGGTTAAGCCGGTGGTGCTGTTGACCAGAACCAGGCCCTTTGAACCGGCGATCATGCGGTTGGTGTCGCCTTCATTGACGAAGCATATCCTGGTTTCCAGGCCTAAGGTTTGGGCGAAAGAGAGGGCGAATTTCCGATGGCCGCCGATTTGCCAATCCAGGGGATGACTGCGGATGACCAGGGAATATTCCTCCGGCGCCCGGCGCTGGAAAGAATCCAGAATGACGGCCATGGTCTCCTGGAGACTGGTAAACCTGGAATAGCAGCGAAACTGGGTATCGGCCGGGAGCTGCAGAGGCAGAAAAAAATAGGCCCGGCCATCGGCCAGAAATTTTCCAAGAGCGGCTTCATCTTTACCTTTATGCCGTTCCCGGGTCAAGTGGCGCGGCAAAAGGCCGGTCAGTTCCCTGAAAACCGTCTGGGGCCGATGGGTGCGGTAGCGAGGGAAGAGGGGCCAGAAAATAACATTGCCGAAATGATGCTTGACGGCCTCCCGCACCTTCCTTCGAACATCCGGCTCTAAATCGGGCGGCGGCGATGCCGGCGGCAAACCTAAGCCCAGCGCCTTGATCACCTCGGGGTCGCGGGGCAATTCAGACCTGCCGCCCACACCGTTTTTTTCCAGGGTCACGAAGTGAGGCCGCACATAGCCCTCATCGAAAACGAAAACCCTCACCCCTCGGCGGCGGGCCAGGACAATGGCCGGCTGGTGGAGGGGTCGGCGGTCGCCTATCAGCAAAAGATCGGTTGCCCGGCTGCGTTCCAAGAACTCATCGAAGAAGGTCGGCCAGGCGCCCAAGTCCTTCCTGTAATTACAGACGCCGGGCCAAGGCCAATGCAAAAGGTCACCGCCGCAAAAATTTATCTTGTGAACCACGTGGCCTTTATCCGCCAGCTTCTTCCCCAGCCTGCGCGGGAATGAACTTTGAGGCATCTGCAGAAAGACGAAAACCCTCAATTACGTTCACTCCGGCTCCTGATGAAATCGCGGGCTTCATCCCCGGTCATCACTTCCTCGACCTTTTTTTGAGCCTTGGGCAGCTCCTCGGCCACCAGGTCCAGAACTTTCAGCAAGTCTTCCTCCCGGTGGGCGGCGGAGATGCAAAAACGCAGCCGGGCCGACCCTTCCTCCACCACCGGGTGGATGATGGGCTGAACATTGATTCTCCTTTGGTTGAGCGCCCCGGTCAAATAAGCGGCGGCCAGGGAATTGCCGACCATGATCGGAATCACGGGCCCGCCTTGAGCCCGCCCGGTGGAAAGGCCGCGCCTGCCGGCTTCCTCCAGAAACAGCCGGCTCAAGCGCCGCAAACGGGCAACGCGCCGGGGTTCGGCCAGAATCAGCTCCAGAGCCGCCCCGGCGGCGGCGGCCAGGGGCGGAGACATGCCCACGCTATAGACGAAACCCGGCGAGCTGAATTTCAGAAGGTCGATCAAGGCCGCCGAGCCGGCGATGAAACCGCCGCAGGCGCAAAAAGATTTTGACAAGGTCCCCATCTGGATGTCAATGTCCGCCCCGGGCAGTTGAAAATGCTCCTTCACCCCCCGGCCGCCCGGCCCCAGGGCGCCTAAGGAATGCGCTTCATCCACCATAAGAAAACATTGGCGCCGCTTCTTTATTTCCAATAGTTCAGGCAAGGGACAGATGGAGCCGTCCATGCTGAACAGGCCCTCGGTGACTATGACGGCCCGGTTGTATTTCGGCCGGTTTTCCGCCAAATAGCCCTCCAAAACCTCCAGGTCGTTGTGGGGATAGGCGAATCGGCCGGCCCCGGAAGCCGCGGCCCCGGCGATGAGGGAGTTGTGGGCCAGGGCATCGTGGACGATCAGGTCGTCAGGGCCGAACAAATGGGACAATACCGTAAAATTAGTCAGGTAGCCGCTGACATAGATCACAGAGTCCTCGGCGCCGCAAAAATCCCCCAAAGCCCGCTCCAATAGCCGGTGGGGAGGGCGCTCGCCGGAGACCAGGCGGCTGGCCCCGGCGGAAGTGCCGTATAACTCCGCGGCCCGGGCCGCGGCGGCGTTGATCTTGGGGTGCCCGTTCAAATCCAGGTAGTCATAGGTGGAAAAATTTAAATACTCCCGGCCCCCGATGACGGTACGGCCCTTGGCCAATCCTTCATGTTCCGGGAAAAAAGGGTCGAAAACCCCCAATTTGGCCGAAACTTCCCGTTGCAGCATTATATGGCGGTAAGCCGGAATTTCTTCAATCCGGCCCGGCGTCCGGGCTAACACGCGGCGGCCGGCCGCGGGAGGCCGCCGGGGCTCAGGCGAGGATTTAAGCGAAGCCAAGAGCCTGTTCCTGGTCTCGGCATCCAGCCGAAAAGGTTCTTTTCCGCTCATTTTTTTTTGTCCTTCGGCCAAGCCGGCCGAATGGGATCAAGGCCGTGGCGCCGGGCCATGCTTTCCAAAAATCCCCGCTCTTCGGCACCCAATTTATCCAGGTCCGGGCGGGCCAGGTCCAGGTATATTTTTTCAGCCAAACCGTGTATGGTTTCCTCTTGGGCGCCAAGGTTCAGGGCTCCGCCGATGGCCTCTTCCAGGTTTGCCAGGAGTTCGGCCATCATCAGGGAATCCATCCCAAAGCTGGAAAACGGCGCCTGGGGCGAAATGCGCCGAGCCGGCAGGCGCAGAATCTCCGCCAAGCGGCCGGTCACAAATTTTATGATTTCCTGGACAGCCTCCTCCGGGCTCCGCCCGCTGATCAAATCAGCCAGGCCAGGCTCATCCGCCCCGCCGACGAATGCGGGGTTCAAGCCGGCGAACAAGGGCAGGCCCAGGACCGGCAGCATCCTCGTCCCGTGCCACTTAGGCCGGGCCAGGGTGACAACGGCCTCCCCGCTCTCCAGAAATTTCGGCAGCCAATTCAAGGCCTCCTCGGCCGTCAGGGCCGCCTCGCCCATTAGCTTTTCCAGCGGGTTCAACAGTTCCGGCCGCCGGGCCAAAAGTCCGGCATCCCGGATGGCCCCCCAGCGGACGGCCAGGGCCGGCTGGCCTAGAGAACGGCGGTAAACGGCCAAATTTTCGAGAACCATGTTGGCGGCCGCGTAATTGGCCTGGCCGGGATTGCCGATGAGAGCGGCCAGCGAGGAATAGAGGATGAAGAAATCCAAATTTTGGGTGCATCGGTGGAGATTCCAGGCGCCCCGGGCCTTGCCGGACATGACCTTAAGAATTTTTTCCGGGGAAATCTTCAAGGCCGGGGCGTCATCATAGACCGCGGCGGCGTGGATGACTCCCTTCAGGGGCGGCTTCCCGGCCAAGGCCGTGTTGAGAGCCGCGGTCAAGGCCGGCCCATCGGCCGCGTCCACCCGTGCGTATTCCGCTTTTCCGGAGGCCAAAAGGCCGGCCAGTTCATCCTCCACCGCCCGACGGCCGATCAAAACAAGGTGGCCGGCCCCCTGCTCCAAGAGGCGGCGGGCGGTGGCCAAACCAAAACCGCCGCCGGCCCCGGTCACCAGGTAGGAAGCGTCTTCCTTCAAGGCCCAAGTCCCGGAAGCCGATTTTTTCGGCTTCGTCCGCGGCGGGCCCGCCCTGCCCTCCCCCAGCCCGGCCAGGTCCACCACCACCTTGCCTATGGGCCGTGATTCCCTCAAATGGGTGAAGGCGACCCTGGTCTTCTCGTAAGGCAGAACCGTGGTAGGCAAGGGCTTTATTTCGCCAAGCATTTGTTCCAGCTCCTCCGCGAGGCCGGCGGCCAGGGCCGGGTCAGAGGACATGACCTGGTCGAGATCAATGCCGAAATAGCTCAGATTGCGGCGGAAGGGATAAAGGTTCAGGGGGGCGTCCTGGTAAAAATCCCTCTTGCCCAGTTCCAAGAAACGCCCCATGGGCGCCAGGCAGGCCAGGCCGCGGTCCGCGGCCTGGCCGGCTATGGAATTGAGTACCGCGTCCACCCCTCGCCCCCCGGTCGCTTCCAAAACCTGGTCGGCGAAGGTCAGGGCGCGGGAATCAAAAACCTCGTCCGCCCCCATCAGTTTCAAAAAGCCGCGCCTTTCCTCGGACCCGGCCGTGGCCAGAACCCTCAGCCCCATCCGCCTTGATAATTCCAGGGCCGCCAGGCCCACGCCGCCGGCCGCGCCGTGGACCAGGAGGCTTTCGCCCGGCCGCAGGCGGGCCAGGCGCTTCAAGGCATACCAGGCGGTGCCGAAGGCCACGGGCAAGCCGGCCGACAGGAGGCCGGGCAAAGCGTCCGGCAGCCGCATAACGGCCCTTTCCGGGGTCACCAAGCGGGTGGCGAAGGATTGGGGGGCGAAGAAGATAACCCTATCGCCCGCGGCCGCCCGGCCGACCCCGGGGCCCGTGGCCAGCACTTCCCCGAAACCTTCCAAGCCCAGGCCAGGGCCGAAAAAACCATCGGCCAGGGCTTCCTCCGGCAAAAACCCTGACGCCCATAGGCAATCCCTGAAATTGAGACCCACCGCCTTCACCGCCACCAGAACCTCTCCCGGTCCCGGGGGGGGCAGGGGCGCCCGGCGCGCCCAGCGCAAGTTTTCTATCCGGCGCTGGGGCCCCTCGAATTCCAGGCCATAAACGGCTTGTGAGGCGGCCGGGGCCCGGCCCATTTTGCTCGGGGCCGGCCGCCGGGGGAGGGCCTCCAAACTTTCCCGCCAAGCCGCCAAGGTCAAGGCGATCTGTCTTGATTCCGGACCTTCACCCCCTTCCGCCCCCTCCAGGCCGGCGCGCCAGGGGAAGGCAATCCCCGCCCCCGCCAGGGCGGACGGGAAGGGCTCCACCGCCAGACGCGGCAGCCAGACCCGGCCTTCGGCCAAAACCGCCTCCCTATCGACGGCCCCCGCGGCCACCTGGCCCGCCCAGGCCATAAACAAGCCGGGAGAGGGGTCACGGATATCCACCAGGCGGATATCCAGGCCCGGCAGTTCATTCATCAAAACGCGGCCGAACCCCCAAAGAGCGGCCTTCTGTCCGGGAAGCGCCGGGAAGGCTTCCGTCGGCAAAGTCGAAATAAGCCATAACCTCAAGGGCGGCCGGCCGGCCCTGTCCCAACCCTGGACCAGGGCCGCGGCGGCCGACAAAGGCTCGACAGCATCCCCGGCTTCCAGGCCGAGGGCGAACAGAATATTCGCCCCCCCCTCGGGCTCCTGAAGCAGTCGGCCCCAAGCCTCGTTTTCAACAGGCGGGCCGACCCGAAATTCAGGGCCCCCGGCCCGGCGGGAGTAATCTTCCAGTCCCTTCAGCCAGGGCGGCATGGACGAAGGCTCGGTCACCACCAGCCAGGGAGCGGGCCTGTCGGCCGGAGCCGTTTCAAGGCCGGGGCAAACCGACTCCGGCCCGGCCTGACCCGCCAAGATAGACAGGTCGTCCAGCCCGGCCCATACCTCGGGCTCGGCCAAGCCGCTCCCAGCCAAAACCTCCCCCCATTCCCGGGCCGTCCGCAGCCGGGAGACAGGTTCCCGCGGGTCCAGGGAAAGCTCCCACCACCAGGGGTCCAAACCCAGGAGCAGGTCAAAAAAATCGGTCGGGACGAGTTCCGGGGCCAAGAGCAAACCCCCGGGGTTCATCAAGGCCCTTAGACGCCCCAAAAATTTCTCCGGGTCGGCCTGGGCGGAGAGCATCCAAGGGGCCAACACCACATCGGCGGCCGGCCCGTGAGCGGCCAGGCTATCCAGCTCCGCCGCCTCAAAATGCCGCCGCGCCGCGCCCTCCGCCAAGGTTCGTCCTCGGCCGTTCCCGGGCTCGCACGGCTCCGCCACTTTCATTTCCACCCGCCGGGAGCCCAAAAAAGGCCCCAAGCCTTCCCAAATAGTCAAGGGCTCTGCGGTCAGGGCCAAAACCTTTAAAACCGCCCCCTCCGGGAGGCGCTCTGCGGCCCCGGCCAGGGCCCGCCCTAAGGCCCGGTAAAAATCCGGTGCCGGCCGAAGAGAGGAAAACAGAAGGCCCCGGGCCGTCCGGACTATCCGGCTCAATTCCGCGGCCGGGCCAGAGGCTGAAAAAACCCGAAAACCTTCAGCCGCCAGGGCGGCCAGGCGGGCTTCCGTCACCGCTTCCGGGTATTCGCCTATAAAAGTCCGCCACAGGGTGGCGAAGGGCAAAGATTCCGAAGACGGGGCGCGGCGTGCGGAATAATCCTTTAAAAAATTTTTATAGGCCAGGCGGCCTTCGCGCCCTTCGGCCGTCATTTCCCGAAAAACCTCACCCCTGGTCCGGAGGCCGGAGCCGAATTCCCGAACCGCGGCGGCCAGGGTCAAACTCAACAGGGCACGGGCTTCCCGGGAAATGGGGGGCGTCTTCTTCAACTCAGCCGTCAATTCACGGCGAAGAACCGGGACGGTCCTGGCCAGGTTGACCAACTCCAGGCGGGAAGGCTCGGCGGGCTCAAAATTCATCTTCAAGAGGCCTGGGGCCGGGGCTGCGGCCTGCCGTATGAACCGGCAGTCCCGAACCAGGGCGACAGCCCTCCCCTCTTCATCGAAAAATTCAAAATCAGCCCTCACCGCCTCGGCGGAAGCCCGCCTGATAAAGGCCAAGGCGAAGGCCGGGCGGCCGCCGATAACGGAGACGCGGCCGAGCCAGTGGGGCAGGTACTGGCCGCTATAGCCGGCCAGGGCCAAGCTCGGAAACAATCCCTGGAAGGCTCCATCCAGGAACCGGGGCGGCAGTATGTAATCCGGCTCGAACCCGGCCTCCGCGAAACGGACCAAAACTTCGCCCGCCTCGTTTATCCACAGCCTTTCCGCGACCCGGAAAGCCGGGCCATACTCAAAGCCGGAAAGAGACGCGATTTTGTATAAGAGCGCGCCCGGGACCTCTTCGCCGAAGGCATCGGGTTCGGCCGCCAGTTCGGGCCGGGCGGGCGGCTGGACCCCGCGGAAAGCCCGCACCCGGCCTTCAGCGTGGATGACCCAAGGTTCCCGGGCCATGAAGCGACGGGAAACCAGCCTGAAAGCTTGTGATTTTTCGTCCAGCCGCGCCTCCAAGACCTTCGGTGTTTCCCCCAGTTCCAGGCCCTGGGTCAGCCGCAAATTTTCCACTTCCGGCTGCCTGGCGCCCAAGGCCAGGGCGGCGGCCTTCAGGGCCATTTCCGCCACGCCCGCCGCCGGGAAGATGACCCTGCCAACCACCTTGTGGTCGGCCAGCCAGGGTTCGACGGCCGTATCGAGCTGGTTTTCCCACAGCCACTCGCTCCCCGGCCGGCGTCGGCCCAAAAGGGGATGATCGGCACGGCTGTAAACCTGGCGGCCGCACTCGGGGGAGGGATCATTCCAATGGTATTCCCGGTTCCAGGGGTAGAGGGGCAGGTCAAAAAAAGCCGGCTTTTCCCGAAAATGCCTGCTCCAATCCAGCGGCCAGCCCCTGGCCCAGGCCGCCTTCCAGGACATTTCCAGACGTTCCGGAGTTTTTTCATGCCTGTGCAAAGTGCCCAGGACGGCGGTGCTTAACGCGTGAAAGTCGGAAGTTTCCCGCACATACAAGTCCAGAACCTTGCTGGGCCCTATTTCCATAAAAAAGCGGGCCCCAAGGTTCAAGGCAGTTTCCAGGGCGGCCTGAAAAAGAACGGGCCGGGCCATGTTGCGCCACCAATAGTTCAAGTTCAGGCCCCTAGCGGGCCTTACGCCGCCCGTCACCGTGGAAATGAAGGGGAGGCGCCCCGGGCCGGGTGTGAGGGCCGGGGCCGTTGCCAGGAATTCCTTTCTAAAACCGTTCAACCGGCGGCTGTGAAAAGGGTAATCGACTTTCAGCCGCACGAAGAGCCGCCCCTCCTTCTTCGCCAGAACCTTGACCCGCTCCAGGGCCTCCACGGCCCCGGTCAGGGTGACGCTCTTGGGGGCGTTGACGGCGGAAATTTGCAGATCCAGCCCATGCTCGGCGATCCAGCGGGCGGCGGTCTCCGCTGAAACGCCCACCGCGGCCAGGCTGCCCAGACCGCGGGTCCGCTCCTGGATAAGGGCACGGTGGCGGATATGGGTCAAGGCTTCTTCCAGCCTCAGGATGCCGGCCGCCCAGGCGGCCGTGATTTCGCCAAAACTGTGGCCCATGACAATGTCGGGCTTAAGACCCCTGGCGGCCAAGGCCTGGAAAAGGCCGGCCTGGAGAGCAAACAAGAGGGGCAGAGCGTTGACCTGGAGGCCGGACTCGGCCTTGGAAGAGGGCTGCCGCAAACGCTCCAGCACCGACCAGCCCCACAGGGGCCTGCCCAAGGCGTCTATTTCTTCGATCATTTCCGTGAAAGGGCGGTCGTAGCCCAAAAGGTCGCGGCCCATTTCCGGCCAAAAACCGCCGTTGCCTGAAAACATGAACACGGTCAGGGCTGAAGCGGCGCCATCGGCCGCGGTCGGCAAGGCCAACCCAAAAACCGTCTCCGGGCTGGTCGCCAGGCCCTCGTCCGCGGCCACCCGCTCCAGGCCGGCTATCAATTCCCCGCGCGAGGCGCCGCTTATCACCACCCGGTGGGGAGATAACAATTCCCGCCGGGCCAGGATGGCGGCGGCCACCTCCTTAACCGGGCGATCCGGCCGGGTTTTAAGAAAACCCGCGTAGCGGCCGGCCAAAGCCGCCAAGCTGGCCCGGCTTTTGGCCGACAAGGGGAGAAAAAGCTCTTGCGGAACGTCTTTCGGGGCTTGCCGGCCCGGCTTAAGACGCGGCGGCGCGGGCGCGGCCTCAATCAAGACATGGGCATTGACCCCGCCGAAGCCGAAGGAATTGACCCCGGCCAGGGCCGGTCCCCGCACGACGGGCAAGGGTTGAGGGGCGGCGGGTACCTGCAGTTTCAAGGCCTTGAAATCTATCTTGGGGTTGGGCTTGTTGAAATGAAGGTTTTGGGGGATAACCCCGTGCCGGAGAATCAAAATGGCCTTCATAAGGCCGGCCGCGCCGGAAGCCGTCTCCAGGTGCCCCAGGTTGCCCTTGACCGAGCCGATCCAAAGAGGGGCGCGTTTATCCGGCGGCAGGGCCTCGCCTATGGCCCGGGCCTCGATGGGGTCGCCCGCGGCCGTGCCCGTGCCGTGGGCTTCCAGGTAGACCAGGCGGGCCAGACGCCGGGGGGGATTGTATATGTCTACCAAAAGCTCCTTCTGGGCCTTGAAGTCCGGCAGGGCCGGGCTGGCTGTCCGGCCGTTGGCGTTCACGGCCGTGGCCTTGATTCTCGCCCAGACGCGGTCGCCGTCGGCCAGGGCCTTTTGGTATGGCTTTAATAAAAACAACCCCCCGCCCTCGGCCCGCGCGTAGCCCTGGCCGGCCTCGTCAAAGGGACGGCAGCGGCCGTCTTGGGACAGCATGCCGGCCCGTGAAAAACCAATGAAACCCAGAGGGTTGACTAGGGTGTGGACCCCGCCGGCCAGTGCCAGGGGGAGGCCGCCATGGGTCAGGGCCTGGCAAGCCTCGTGGAGGGCTACCAAGCTTGAGGAACAGGCGGTATCCAGGGTCAAGCTGGGGCCCCGGAAATCGAATTTGTGGGAAACCCGGTTGGCTATGAGGGACAGGTTCAGGCCCAGCATGGAAAATTCGTCTATAAGGCCCGCGTCGTCCACGCGGCTTAAGCTGGCATCCTGGGAAGCCGCGCCGATATAGACCCCCACCTCCAGACCGGCCAGGCCGGAGGGTTTGAGGCCGGCATTCTCCAAGGCCTCCCAAGTCAATTCCAGGGCTAGGCGCTGCTGGGGGTCCATGGGAGCGGCCTCTTTGGGGCTGAGGTCGAAAAAGGCGGCGTCGAAATATTTGTAGCCGGGGACTACGCCGGCCGCGAAAGTGACCGAGCGGCCGGGCACTCCCCGCCGGGGATGGTGGTAGCGGCGCTTATCCCAGCGCTCGTCATCAATCTCCGTGACCGCATCCCGCCCTTCGGCCAAGAGGCGCCAGAACGATTCCGGGTCATGGGCGCCGCCGGGGAAGCGGCAGGCCAGGCCGATAACGGCTATGTCATGTTCATGTGTCGCCACGTACTGTCAATTTCCGGCCATGTCTTAAGCCAAGGCCCCAATAATTACTTCAACCATTTATAGTAACACAATATTAAGAATAATTCAAGGTACTTGTTTCCATCAAATCAACCTGCTTAATTGGTAGCCGTTCATAGTCGACAAGTATTCGACGAAATCTCGTTCATCGGAAGTTACATCCTAAACTCCTTACAATATCTTTGCACATACATGCTTTAGGCAATCCCCTGACTAATGCACACACTCATAATAGGCAAAGGCACCTCTAAAAACTTGAATGGTTATTCCGTGATAATCTGAGCAAGAGTGGAGCGGATAAGGAACTGTTTGAGCTGTTAACGTTTTTGACACGTGCGGAAAATAAGCCAATGCTCAGCGCTAGAGGATAAGTCCGCCCACTTTCGGTTATGGCGTCCAGGAGATAGGTAGCCCCATAAAACCTCCTCGACGGTTCGGCGGCCGGAACCCGGCCGGGCTTGACGACGACTGCCTCGGCTTGGAGCTTCTTGCGACAGCGGCCATCCGTGGGCACAATTTTACCTGTCTCCGGCTCCACCCGACCTATCAAGGTTCTCTTGGCACGGGCCTGCTTTTTTTGGGGATCCCAATGGGCTACGGAATGGTAAGCGGCGTAGGTGATCCCGGAACGTTTGTCAT
>Ga0099364_10001285_pt1 | contig 41884 bp, 32 predicted proteins | sample TergutTh196P3_FD_73070 | JGI IMG/M metagenome (GOLD analysis project Ga0099364, IMG submission 73070) | Microcerotermes parvus P3 segment gut microbial communities from Pointe-Noire, Republic of the Congo - Th196 P3 | ecosystem: Host-associated > Arthropoda: Insects > Digestive system > Gut ...
TAAAAGCTATTCTATTTCAGTCGCTTTTCTTTTCTCACATTAAATGCACCTTGATTTTTAGCCGTTTCCCATAGTAAACGCAACTCACCCTTCTACTGTTGCATTTACTTTGGGAATTTACGCCTGCATTGAAAATAGGGTTAAAAGGTTAAAAATGCAAAAAAAAAGCCTTTCCCGGCCATCTGTGCGAATGTAACAAGATAAGGTAGCAGGTGCTTAATAAATCGTTAAAATGCTTGATTTATTTAACTATTTTTGTTAGAATGGTGTGGAATTTTCAACTGTTAATGGTTGATACGGGTAATTGAGGCTTTGCAGGCATAGCAGGGATGGGGTGAGCGGAATTAATAAAAGGTACAGACGTTATTTGGCGGCATTTCTTATTGTGACGATTCTGGCCGCCGTGTCGGCTTACGCGCAGAGCGATGAATCGGGCTTTGCCATTCAAAATAATCTTATAATCGCGACAACAGACAATCAGATCTTGGCGGTTGACAGGCTTGTGTATGTCGCTTTCAGAAACATTCGGTTTAATGTTGATTTTGTGTGTCCGATAGTTAGGGAAGGATACACTCAGGCAAATGAAGGAATTGTAGACGGTGTTATAGCGGCATATCCGAACCTGCATACCGTCTACGAAAACTTAAGGCAGGTTCCGGTTCCGCTTGAAAACAATAATGTGCTTGTATTCGCCCCCGACGGCAGCGATTTGCAAATCAACAGTTGGGATGAGCTTGACGGTCTGCGCGTCGGGATTCTTGTTAACCGCACATATATACTTGAAAGGCTCCCGGAAAACACGTTAATTACCGAAAAGGAAACAAACAGAGCCGTACTAAACGGCATAGTCAGCGGCGAGTATGACGTAGCGGTTCTGGTAGAAAGGGATCATGAAACGCTGACGGACAGGCATAATGTAGCCCGCGTCGGCCAAGTGGACAAGCTTACGGAATACCTCTACCTTAACGCGAGGCATGAGCCGCTTGTCCCGCTTCTGTCCGCCGCGCTCAGCGCCATGATTAGCGACGGGAGTGCGAGCCAGATACTCAACGCCCTGCCTCTTCCGGAAATCAACCAAAAAAGGACAATCGTGCATATCGTTTCATCCAGCATTGAGACGGACAGGGAAGACAGATTCAACGAAGCTCTGCGAGAAGCGTTTGAAGACGATACTTCGATCGAATGGATGACGGTGAATCTGGACGCCAAGCGATTTGCGAGGGATCAGTTCAACATGGCATACATAGCATCCCTGCTCCGCGCGGACTGTGTGTCAAGAAATGTCTCCGCCGTTGTCGTTTCAGGGGATATCGCTCTGGATTTTTTGAAGGATTATTATTATCTATTTTTCCGGAATGTCCCCGTGTTGTTTTACGGCGTCAGCGAAAACTACAGCGAGATTATTCAGGAACACGCCCACTTTTTCACGGGCATTGTTAAAAGTATTGAGGCATATGAAACGGTTCGGGCCGCTCTTGATATTTTTCCGGGCGTAAATAATATTTTTGTGGTAAACGACAATACCGTCGAAGGCATTCAATACAGAAACGCGATCGAGTCCGATCTCAGTCGGCTTGAAGGACGGCTCAATATTGAGTACAACGAAAACACCGGTTTTGAGTCGCTCCTTGCGCGTATAAACGCCTTACCGGAGGACAGCCTTGTATTTATCGGCTCGTATTTTGTAGACGCCGACCATCAGTTCTACTCTATGAGCGAAATGAGAAGGCTGCTGGAAAGAAACTGCGACCTCCCAATATTGTCGGTCTATTCGACTGATCTGGCATACGGCGCGATCGGCGGAAGATGCTTGGATTATCATAGGTACGGCGAGGAAATTGCCGGAATGCTCAATGCTCTGCTGAGCGGAGGCAAAGCGGAGGATGTCCCAATCATACTCGACTCGACCTCATTAAACCGCTGGGTTTTCGATTATGATCAAATGATCAGATTTAGCGTCAGGCCGGGCGATTTGCCAGACGGCGCCAACGTCATTAACAGAGCTCCTTCAATTATGGAATCCAATCCGCAGTTTTTTATTGCTTTGGTCGTTCTCGCTATTATCAGCGTTCTGGTGATAATCGGAACCGGAATATTTATTATTGCCACGCAAAAGCACAATAGGCAGCGAAGCAGGCTCCAAAAAGAACTGGCCGTAGAAAAATCTATGCTTGAGACGATTTTCAATTCAGCCCCCGAACTTATATACGTAAAAGACCTGGATCTCAATTTTATCCGGGTAAACAAAAAATTTGAAGAACACTTTGGCTGCAGCGAGAAGGAAATTATTGGCGAGCGCAGCTACAGGCTCAATATGACGGCCGATTTGGTTAATACCTATGAAGAGGCCGACAGGACGGCCATTGGAGAAAACCGGCTTGTTATGCTTGAGGGCAGAGTGCCCGGCGTCAATGGGGCGTCCCCGTATTTTGAAGTAATAAAATCTCCGATGTTTATTGGCGGTGAAATAACCGGGGTCATCTGCATAGCGTATGACATAACTCACCGCAAGGAAATGGAAGAGGCCGCGCAGGCCGCCTCCCGAGCCAAGAGTAACTTCCTTGCCAATATGAGCCATGAGATGCGCACTCCGCTTACCGCCGTTCTGGGGTTGACGGAATTGACCCTTGAAACCGCGGAGATCGACGAAGAGACGCATTCAAATCTCGTGAAGGTATACAGATCCGGCGAGACCCTGATGTATTTGGTCAACGACATTCTGGACATATCGAAAATTGAGGCGGACAGGCTTGAGCTTAATCCGCTTGAGTATGACGTCCCAAGCCTGCTAAACGATGCAATTACTCAAAGCGTGCTTTATATTGGCGAAAAACCCGTAAAGCTTGTGCTTGATATTAAGGAAGACCTGCCCAACTACCTGTATGGCGATGAACTGCGAATAAAACAGATTTTGAATAACCTCCTATCCAATGCTTTTAAGTTTACCAGGGAGGGAACCGTTGAATTGAGCGTATGGTGCGACCGTGACGGGGACACGATCTGGATGACGATACGGGTCAGTGATACTGGAGTCGGTATCCGCCAGGAGGATATTGGCAAGCTTTTTAACCTCTACACTAAGATGGAGGAGGAAACCAGCCGCGGCGGAGGCGGGCGCAGGATTGAGGGAACCGGCCTCGGACTATCAATCTCAAAAAGAGTTGCCGAGATGATGGACGGCACGATCACTGTGGAGAGCGAACACGGAAAAGGCAGCGTTTTCACGGCAAAACTCAGGCAAAAATATGTAAGCGGCGCTACAATCGGCTCGGGTGTGGTGGAAAGCCTGAAAAAGTTCCATTACTCGATCAAAAAGTTTGAAAGCGCAAAAATGATGCGAATCAATCTTTCCTATGCCCGGGTGCTTGTGGTGGATGACAACCCCACAAATCTTGACGTTGCGAAGGGGCTTTTGAGCCTCTACGGGATGAAAGTTGATTGTGTGGCCGGCGGATGTCTGGCGATAGATGCAATACGCGATGGAAAGGTCAGGTATGACGCGATTTTCATGGATCACATGATGCCTGAAATGGACGGGATAGAAGCGACCAGAATTATTCGTGAAGAAATTGATACGCAGTACGCAAAAACGATACCGATAATTGCCCTGACGGCTAACGCCATAGTGGGCAATGAAGAAATGTTCTTAAGCAAAGGTTTTCAGGCATTTATCTCAAAGCCAATTGACCTCAATCGCCTTGACGGAGTCCTCAGGCAGTGGGTGCGTGATAAAGAAGCGGAAGCGCATCTCCCCGATCAAATTATCCGGACAGATGCAGGGAATGAAAACGGTACGCGCAAGTTTTATGAAACAATTCCCGGATTGGATGTGAACAAAGGTATAGCGCGCTTTGGCTACAGTGAAAATACCTATCTTGACGTGCTGAGATCTTATGCCGTAAATACTCAGCCGCTTCTTGATGCGATCAAAGAAGTCGATTTGGAAAAACTGGACGACTATGCAGTAATCGTTCACGGTATCAAAGGTTCAAGCCGCGGAATATTTGCCGAGACGGCGGGCGACAGGGCGGAGGATCTGGAAAACGCGGCAAAAACAGGGGATCGCGACTTTGTAATTGCATCCAATAATGAGTTTATTGAAACCGTTTCCCGGTTGGTGGCTGATATTGAAAGCGCGCTTGTAAAATACGGAGAAGATTCAAAACCGGTAAAGGATACCCCCGACAGAGAGCATTTGACAAGGCTGATGCGGGCTTGCGAGAGCTTTGACATTGACGAGATAGACGCCGCGATGGACGATCTGGAAAGTTACGAGTACAATAACGACGATGGACTGGTCGCAAACCTGAGGAAAGATGTGGATCAGGGTAAATATAGAATTATCGCAGAAACACTTTTAGATGTAATTAAGGAGCCCTAAGTAACAATTAACTTCAACAAACATGGAGGTGCCGGCATGGATCAGACGCGCCATAAAATAGTACTGGTAGACGACAATATAGCGACACTAAATCAAGGGAAAAGTCTGCTTCAAGCGTTTTACAAGGTTTACACCGCCGCGTCGGCAGCCACGCTGTTTGAAAATCTGGAACACGGCATTCCCGACCTGATCCTTTTGGATGTGGAAATGCCTGAGATGGACGGATTTCAAGTCATTGAGAAGCTAAAAGCTGATGACCGCTATAAAGACATTCCGGTAATTTTCCTGACGTCAAAAAGCGATGAGGAAAGCGAGCGAAAAGGATTCAGCCTGGGTGCGGTAGACTATATCACGAAGCCATTTTCCGGTCCGTTGCTGCAAAAACGTATATCAAATCAGATACTTTACATGCGAGTAGCCGAAGCCGTAAAAAACTACGCTAACAATTTTGACGTTATGGTGGACGAAATAACCAAGGCAAACCAGCGAATGAAGATACTGCTGGACAAGACGCCGCTTTGCGCCCGCCTGTGGGACGTTAATCATAAAATGATAGACTGTAATGAAGCGGCAGTTAAGCTTTTCGGATTTAAAGACAAACAGGAATGCCTGATGAGATATTCCGAGCTGTATCCTGAGTTCCAGCCCGACGGACAGAGATCCATTGATAAAGTCGCAATATGCATTGAAAAAGCGTTTGAGGAGGGCAGCCTGACATTCGAATGGACGTACAGGATGCTTGACGGCTCGCTTATGCCCTCTGAAGTCACCTTAATAAAAGTCGAATATGACGACAGTTATGCCGTGGCCGGATATACACGGGATTTGCGCGAACAGATCGCCGCAATTGAGGAAATGCGCAGGGCAGAAATCGCCGAGGAGAGAAATAAAGCCAAAAGCAGATTCCTTGCCAATATGAGCCATGAGATAAGGACGCCGATGAACAGCATCATGGGGTTTGCCGAGCTTGCGCTGAATATTAATGAATCGCCGCGAGTCAAGGATTATCTTGAAAGAATTGCAGACAGCACTAAATGGCTTTTGCGTGTTATAAACGATATTTTAGACATTTCAAAAATAGAATCCGGCAATATGAGTTTTGAAAACGCCCCGTTCGACCTGCGGGACGTAATTATGCGCTGCCAATCTGTCATCATGCCAAGCACAAAAGAAAAAGGACTCAAACTGCATGTATACAGTGAGCCGGTATACGGGAAAAAACTAATGGGCGACTCGCTCAGACTTTATCAGGCGCTCATGAATTTACTGTCAAATTCTGTAAAATTTACTGAAACCGGAACAATTGAGCTAAGGTCGCATATTGTGAGCCTGGGCGAAGCTCAGCCCGGCGATCCCTCCCCAACCCAATCCGGCAAGGGGGACAGGGCGAAAATTTACTTTGAAGTAAAGGACAGCGGTATCGGAATGAGCCCCGATCAAATCGATAGGGTGTTTGAATCGTTTGTTCAGGCGGACTCCAGTACTACCCGGACTTATGGCGGCACAGGGCTTGGGCTTGCTATTACTAAGAGTATTGTTGAGTTAATGGGCGGAAGCCTGAAGACAGAGTGCTCGCTGGGCGGCGGTTGCAAATTTAGCTTTGAGCTTGTTTTTGATACAATTGACTCGTCCGATGTGATGGTAGATGTTATTGATTTCAAAACAATTGCCAGACCGTATTTCAGCGGATTGATACTGGTTTGCGATGATAACCTTATGAATCAGGAAGTGATATGCGAACATCTTGCCAATGTGGGGCTTAGAACTGTAGTGGCGGAAAACGGTAAAGAAGGCGTAGATATGGTCAAGCGGCGCATACATAAAAATGAAGCGCCATTTGACCTCATCTTCATGGATGTGTATATGCCAATCATGGACGGGATTGAAGCCGCGTCAGAGATTATTAAGCTTGACACAGGAACGCCTATTTTGGCTATGACGGCAAATGTGATGGCCGGAGAGATCGAGAATTACAAAAGGCACGGGATGTCCGACTGCTTGAGCAAGCCGTTCACATCACAGGATTTGTGGCACATCCTTCTAAAATACCTGACGCCGCAGGACCCACCCTCATCGGAGGCGGCGAGCCAGGCGGAAGAGAGGCTAATCGAAAGCCTCGGAGAAAATGAGCGGGAAAAGAGGCTTCACGCAAGCTTTGTTAAAAGCAACCAGACAAGATTTGCTGAAATAGCAGACGCGATCAGCAAAGGTGATATTAAGCTTGCGCATAGGCTCGCGCATACCCTTAAAGGGAACGCGGGCCTGATTGGAAAAGGCAAACTGTGTGAGGCTGCGTCAAATGTTGAGGCTTTACTCAAAAAAGGTGAACTCCCTGATCACCGGCAGCACATGAGGGTGCTTCAAGCCGAGTTGATATCGGTTCTCAATGAGTTGTCGCCACTGATTGAAGAGTCTGACGGAGACGCCGTGCACAAGCCCCTGGATACTGAGCAGGTAATGTCAATTCTTGAGCGGTTGGAGCCTATGCTCAAGAACAGGAACCCCGAATGTACGAATCTTCTCAGTGATATTCGCACCATCCCGGGAGGGCCGCAGCTTGCCCGTCAGATAGAGGAGTACGACTTCAAATCCGCGCTTGCCACACTTTCGCGGCTGAAAAAGGAGCTTTAATCGTAACTGCTCAGTACCCCCACTGCTGAAACCTTCCAAGCCTCGTCATTGCGGCCTCCGAGCCGCAATCCCCTCGAAATCCGCAGGGGATTGCGGGTCAAGCCCGCAATGACGGGAGGGGGTTGTGAGAAGTTACCTTTAATCTTTTCTAATTCCGCAGGCTCTCTGTTGCCGGGAGCTTCATCCTACTCATATCTGAGGGCCTCGATCGGATCCAGTTTGGCGGCTTTGCTTGCCGGGTATGAACCAAAGAAGACACCCACCATCATGCTGAACATGACGCACAGCATGATTATGCCCGGCTCAATGGACGGCGGGAAGCCCAAAATCGACGAGCCAACAGTTCCCATTGCCAGCCCCAGTATGATGCCGATAAAGCCGCCGATAAGGCAGATAATGATGGCCTCAACGATAAACTGCATGCGAATTTGTGAATTTCTGGCTCCCAGCGCCTTCCGGGTTCCTATCTCCCGCGTACGTTCGGTGACGGAAACCAGCATGATATTCATAACGCCGATGCCTCCGACAATCAGCGAAATGGCTGCGATAATTGCGACCGCCGTACCCAGCGTCCCCATCACATCGCCCATTGTTTCGATCATGCTCTCCATGTTGATGGCGTCTACATTCCATCTGGGGTTGCGCTCGTATAGCTGCCGCCAATATGCCCTAATGTCCCGGGTTAGCCTGTCGGCGTCCTCATTCGGGGCGGCAACAGCTGCAAACATCTGATGGTTCTGATGCGTTGCGCCCTGCAAGGCAGTGCCAAGCGGGATATACATATCTGTCCTGGTGTCGCGTTCATCCCGCGAGCCAAAGCCTGAAAAGACCGACGGAACATAGGGGTACACGCCCACTATGGCATAGGTCTGAAATTCGCCCTGCCGATATACCCTGATTTCCCGGCCTAAAGGGTCGGTTCCGGCGGGGAACATTGCGTTTACCAGAAAGTCGGATACCACGGCGACATAACGCGCGCCCCTGCTGTCGCGTTCGGTTATAAACCGCCCGGAAAGTAAATCGATATCGTTAGCAATTTCATACCCGTCGTTGACGCCGCTTATGCTGACATTGGCATATCTGCGATTGTCCTGTGCCCGCCCGTTGCCCAATGAGTTGCTTATGCTGATTGCCCTGATCCTATCCTCAAAATGCGCCTGAAAGACTTCAAGCTGTTGATCGGTTATTAAGTCGTTGTCGGACGGCACGGCGGGCATGTCCATTGAGGCGCCCATTATACCCTGTCCGCGTTCGCTGACAATGACAAATATGTTGCCCGCGCCCATGTTGTGCATGGTTTCGGTCATGTAGTTTGTCAGCGAGTCTCCCACACAGATGATAGCAATGACGGATGAAATGCCTATGATGATGCCCAGCATGGTTAAAAAAGCCCGCATTTTGTTGGCTTTCAACCCAGCCAGCGCCAGTGAAATATTTTCCAACATAGCAGTTTACCGGCGTGAAGAGACGCATAAAAGCTGCGCGTTACTCCAGTTGCCGGACTCTCCTCCTACAATTGCATTACGCAGTCCGCTTTTCATCAATGATCCGCCCGTCAAAAATAGTTAGTATCCGCTGTGTCTCCCGGGCAAGCTCCTGATTATGCGTGATCAGGATGATGGTTTTGCCTTCTTCCTTGTGCAGCTTATGGAACAAGTCCATGACCATGCGGCCGGTTTTGCTGTCAAGGGCGCCGGTAGGCTCATCGGCAAGAATGATCGAGGGGTCGTTGGCCATAGCCCGGGCAATGCCCACACGCTGTTTCTGGCCGCCCGACAACTCGTTGGGCAGGTGATGCATGCGGTCACCCATCTCCACCAGTTCCAGCAGATCTTTCGCGCGCGCAATTCGCTCGCCCCGGGGCCGGCCGGCATAAAGCATAGGCAACTCCACATTTTTCAGCGCCGTGTTGCGCGGCACAAGATTGAATGTCTGAAACACAAAACCTATCTTGCGGTTTCGGATAGCGGAAAGGGCATTATCGTTCAGCGTCCCAATGTTGCTGCCGTCTAAATAGTATTCGCCCTCTGTTGGCCGGTCTAGGGCGCCGATAATATTCATAAGCGTTGACTTGCCCGAACCGGAGACGCCGACGATAGAAACAAATTCACCGAGACGGACGGTTAGGTCAATGCCGTTCAATATTTGCAGTTCATTGGGTTTCCCAATGTAAAAACGTTTGATGAGTCCGGTCATATTAATGACCGTATCCCCTTTTTGCGTTTGCCCGCTGTCAATCGTCAATTGATCCTCACCTCCGCGCCCTCGGTAGCCGATAATGGATTGGAGACGATACGCAGCCCCTCAAACAGGCCTTCGCCCGAAACCTCCACTGCAAAATCAGTTTCCAGCCCCAAGCTGACCGGGATTGAGCGGACAACATGACCGATCCGGCTGCCCAAGCTGACCTCATCCACCACAAACAGACTGAAAGAGCCGTCCTCGGCTTCGAACACCGCGTCATAAGGGACGTGCAAAACGCTTTCTTTTGTGTCCAGCACGATTCTCATGCGTGTATTCATACCGATTTTCAGGCCGGCATCCGGTTCGTCTACTGTCACTATGGTTTCATATTCCACCACGTTAGCGCGGATGGTCGCTCCGGCGACCGTCCTTTCTGACGTTGGGGCAATGGATTTCACCGTGCCTTGTATATCACGGTCGCCTGTGGCGTCGCTCCTGATGATCACGGGCATACCCGGCTGTACGTCCGTAACGTCAAACTCCCTGACCCTTGTGGCGATTTCCAACGATTGAAGATCTTCAATAATGAAAAGCAGCCCGTTGCCCGGGGCGCTTTCTTTTGCGTACACATTTGTGACCGTACCCGAGATAGGGGCGGTGATGGTGGCGTCGCGGAGTTGGTTTTCCAGCCTTTCCAAGTTGATCCTCGCAGGTTCGTTTGAGGCGGCGGCAACAGCGTTTTCATACGAACGCCTTGTACCGGCGACCTCTTGCTGCGAGGCGAGTTGCGTACTCTCAAAATTCCTTCGTGCAGTCTCCACGTCATTATAGAGGCGTCTTAACAGGTTTTGCTGATTTGACACAGCGGAGTCGTAAGCGCGCTGGGCACTGTCAAAAGCCCTTTGTGACGCTTCAAGCGCAGCGTGGTTGTTGTCCAGCGACTGTCTGCTCAGCTCACCCAAACCATACATGAACTCGCTGTCGTTATAAGACTGCATTCTGTTTTCCAAATCATTCCCGGCGTTGTCAAGGGCGTCTCTGGCGTTATCCACCGCCGTACGGGCGCTTACTATTTCGGGATGTACGCCGTCGTAAACCTGGGAAGCCAGAAGTTCGTATGAGCGCCTTGAATTGTCCACATTAAGAGAGGCCCTCTCACGGGCGTCCTGATAGGATCTGAGTCTGGCGTCAATGTCGAGATCGGTGTTAGTATCGGCGCTGTCAAGCGAGGCCAATTGCTGGCGGATGTCAAGCTTCAGGCTTTCGGTATCTAATTGGGCCAGAACATCGCCCTTTTCGACATAGTCGCCTTCCTGTACGAAAACAGCGTCAACCCTAAAAGCCAACGTTGAGTATACACTGTGCGAATTTCCGCTTTGCACAGCGCCGGAGGCGCTGATACTGAGGGTTAGTTCTCCGTGCCTTACCTCGCTGGTACGGGTGACCGGCCTTGAAGCCACAGCCGCATTGCGGCTGACTGTCATAATGACCACGACCAGCGCCGCCAAAACGGCAACCGCGACGATAATGGTGATCAAACGTTTTTTCATTATAGACGCCCACCTACTTCCAAACGAAAAAGCCTGATAGGAATACTATCAGGCTTTTGGACAATTTGTGTTAATATAGTGTTAAAACAGGTATTCCATAACACGCACTAAGAGGGTTTTCCGCTCCTAGGAGCCTTGGACAAAAGTCCCGCCATCATCTTTGCACCGCCTGTTTCCGACCATTTTACGCATTTTTCGGTTTTTGCAGCAAGTATTCGCCCTCAAAACCCGCAAAACGGGCGAAAACATCCGGCACAAATCTAATGACGCTACTTTTGTCCAAGGCTCCTTGCATAGTAAAATATATACTGCTGCGCGACTCCGGCATAGGGGGTGAATATGCCCGGGTCAAACCCTGAGCCGTAATGCTCCGCGACGGCGCGCCTCATCCATATGTCGCGCGGGAACGCATCAAGCATGTTAAGCCCGAACAGCATCACGCAGTCGGCGACCTTATCGCCGACTCCGCGCAGCTTTTTCAATGCTTTGCGGGCTTCTTCCGGTGTTTTTTTTGAAAGGGAGTCAAGGTCAAGTTTCCCGCAGACGACAGCTTCCGCCGCGCCTAAAATATATGGCGCCCTGTAACCGCATCGCAGCGGCGCGAGGTCTGCCTCGCCCAGCGCGGCCAACCTTTCGGCGGAAGGAAATGCGTAATACTCCTCGCCTCCAAACTCCAGCCTGTCGCCGAACTGATGGCAGAGCGCGGCAATTATTTTTTTTATTCTCGGGATGTTGTTGCATTGTGAAATAATAAACGAGCAGAGCGCCTCCCATCTGTCTTGCCGCAGGATGCGAATGCCCGAGCCGTATCCGGCGGCTCTGCACATAAACTCATCGACACAGAGCCGGCGTCTTATTTCCGCGTAGTCGCGGTCAAGGTCAAAATAGCCGCGCCAGATTTTTTCAAAATCCTCCGGCCCGCCGGAGATGAAAACGCTTTCGCCCTCTCTGCGCAGACGCACAACGCACCCAAAAGCCACCCCTGTGTAAACGCCGTTAGCGTCGGCCTCCCAGCGGAAGCATTGCCCGCATTCAAATATCCTGACAAGGTCAAAATCGCCGACGCCGGTAACCTCGATCTCGCCGTTGCGGTCAAAATACTCCATATTTGTACTACTTACCCTTTTTGATCATGGATTGCCTGTTAAAAAGGAATGTCACCAGCTTGTCAGATTGTGAGCTTGTCATTGACTCAAACGCCAATCCATAGTTATGGGGGGAGTCAACCTTATTAATTACTCGTACGACTTTACATAATTCCATAAAATGATTGTTCTGCGCAAGAAACTCGACCATAACAGACTGTGAATTATCAAGCAGATGATGCGACGCAATCATCATTCCGACTGCGCTGATATCAATGATCGAAGCGGGAATCGATTGAGAGTCGATCCTTAAAACCGCCTTCAGGTCTGTTTTTACGCGGAAGTATTCGCGGTCGTTCGCTGTTTTTATTATTGTTGCGTTAAAAAGCTTCACAAAATCATTGGACGCAAAAAATACCAATGCAATAAAGGCTTGAAAGTTGCTTAGTCCCGATGTTGTCGAGACTTTAACAATATCGTTCAGATTCAACTGATAGTTCTTGCCTGTCGTGCGTGAAATGACGATCTCGTTTTTTGTTATTGATTCGACTGTTCCAAGGCCAATTACTTCATTGCTTAGTGTTGATATCTGGCATTTTTTACCTAACATGTTTTTGCCCAGGTCATAACTCTTGTTTTTATAAAAGCTGAAAAAAGCAAGGTCATCCCGGGCGATGTGGTCGTTCAGCCATTCAGTGGAGAGCCTAATAATGGTAGTGCGCGGGTTATTTAGATTACCTTCGGTAAAGTCGCTTTTTATCTCCGCTACGACCTGCTTCAAGTTCTGATGGAGATCAATGTGATAATCCAGTAATGGGTAATTGTTCTTTTCCATCATCTTTTCTTCCAGAGCAAAATGATACTCGCAGTATTCCAGCAATTTGTCCAGAAATGACAGAATTGAGTTATCCGGCGCGCCCTCAATATCTTCATTCGCAAATGCGTTGATTAGCTTAAACAGCGACTTGTGATGATCGTCAACTTCCGGAATACCGGAAACAAATTCATTTGACCAGGCTCGTATCTGCATATCATCATCTCCTAACGCATCTTTGATCCATCTACAATATATTCTATTCCGGCATAAATATCAAGGAAAACTTCGAACATAAGAGACTCCAATGCAACGCTTTTTACAATTCACGGCTAACCGGAATGACAGCACAACACGCCCTGTTCAGGCTGCCCTCCGACTACCCCCGTGAACTGAAAGAGCGCGCACGGTATATCGGCAGCCCTTTAGTGTAAAACTTCAGCTCATAATCAGTCATAACGCCTACCGGGCCGTCTTTATGCAGATCATATGCCACCTCGGACGTCTTGAATCCGTAACGCTCAAACTCACGCAGGGTAAACTCAAACAGAGGAAGGTTGTCCGTCTTGAAGAGCAGCTCACCTCCGGGGCGAAGGATTTGTTTGTAGATTTCCAAGAAACGCCGGCTTGTCAGCCGGCGCTTTGCGTGCCGGTTTGACGGCCACGGGTCGCAGAAGTTTATGTAAATACGGGAAACTTCGCCCGGCGCGAAGTAATCCGTGAGATAGTCGGCATAGGCGTTGATATATCGCAGATTCATTATACCCTCCGCATCGGCGCGCTCAAGGGCGACTATCATAGCGTCCGCGAGTTTCTCTAATGCGGCAAAAAGTATTCCGGGCTGCGATTTCGCCGTTTCGACCGTGAAGCGGCCTTTACCGCATCCAAGCTCGACATGAAGCTCCTCATATCCGAACTCTTCGAGCCATCGTCCCCGGAAAGCCTCCGGTTCAGCGGCAATAAGATGCGCGCACCGCTTAATCCGCGCGGCAAGATTCTTTTTTCTTCGCAGTCTCATAAGCCAAAATAAAAGTCACAACATGTTCGCAAACGCTTCAATCGCGGTGCGGGCTTGTTCAAAGCTCGTCATTTGGCGGTCTACCTCCACCGGCAGACATGGGACTCCGTTTTCTTCAAGAAGTTTTTTTACCGGGACATAATCATACTCCTCCGGATCGCAGAACTTAGTGAGGATAAATATCACGCCGTCGGCCGATGTTTTCTGTACGAGCTTTAAAAGCTCCTTTGCGCGCTGCTTTCCGGGGTCGTACAGTACCGACGTCCCCTCTATTGCCGCCATTCTCCGCGCAAGGCCGATTATGGGGTCGTCCGACGCGACGGCATTTTTACAAAGAGACACTGATTCGTGCAAAACCTGATCGCCGACAATCATGATATTATTATCCGCGAAGATATCCAGCAGAGCCGGAGAATCTGCGATGATACCGGTTGTAACGATCCGTAATCCTTTCCATTTTGAGTCCGGCAAACCCTTAAGAGTGCTGCTTAACTCTTCAAGCAATGAAATATATGGGCCCGCTTCCATAAAATATGAGCTTTTAATCACATCGTTGCGTCCCCTTGGAGACAAAATTTCAGGATGATCAGCGGCAAGCCGCATAAACACGCGCAATGCCCCGCGCCGCTTGTTGATAAGCTCAATAGCGTCTGCAATATCTTTGCCGGACGCTTTTTTTCCTCCCAGTTCGGCCAGTTTTTCCGTAATAATCCTGTATTGAGAAGCCGTGAACTCGATACCGGCGTCCATTTTTCGGTTTTGGGCGTGCGCCACGTTTATAACGGGAATACCGGGGACGGCGCATTCCCAGTTTGCCCCCATACATTTCAGACTGTCGCACAGCTTTGGGATCATAACGGCGGTCAGACCGTCATACGCGCCTCCGGATCCAAGCTCCAAAGTGGTTTGAAGTATGGAACAAATGAACGCCGGAAACCATCTTTTTGATTCCGCGACCTCCGTGTCTGCACCCCAAATCCCGAATGGCGTCATCCCTGCGGCGTAAACAAGCTCCTCGGGACAGAAATACGGCATACATCCGATAACCTTCTTTCCGCGCGCAAGAAGGCATGCAAGCTGCCCTTTTGGATTTTCAGCAATGCTTCTGAATTCTTTCAGGATCTCCGTAACCTCACGCATTTTGCCCGGCCTCCTTCTTCTTTCTGTTTTCCGCCATTATTTCAATAAGAGCGTCCACGCGCGTTTCATATTGCGCCTCTGAAAAAACGCGCGGGTCAGCTTGGTCGCCGTCGAACATAATAGTCGGAATGCCAACCTGCTCGCGTATCCGGCGCTCCATCTCATAGAGATTCCCGCTCCAATGTTTGCAGCTCCTGTTCATATGGATGACGGCGCCCTCCACATTGTTTTTTATAGACTCGTCCACCCGGAGTTGAACCTCGCGCTCAAAGCAGTTGCTGTTGGGCACATATGAGTAAGCGGCCATAAGCTCGTCTAAGTTGCTGTACAGAAATGAAAAAGCGGGGCCGTACACAGTAGCGGTGACGTTTATCCCTTTGTCCTTGAGTATCTTGAATGTGGCTTTCAGATTAGCCCAGCATGCTATCCCTTCAAACAGCACACGGTATTTTTCTTCCCATTTGAATGTGGACGTGCCATTTTTAAGATTTTCCTCATATTCCCCGGCAAGCCGCTCGAAAGCCTCGGCGCCTTCGACTGTGCCGCGCGCCACACAGGCGACGGCCATATTGTTGAAAATATCGAAACCGTTGTATGGCGATGGCGTGTGCTTCGCGTAATCCACGGCCTTTAGCCAAGCCTTTGAGCTGCGCTGTGATATTTCCATGACTTCTTTGAGCCTGTCCTCGCTGAAAGCTTTCCCGGTGATCTCCTCAAGCTCTCTCACACAATGGTCAAACTGCGCCCTTATGTATCTGACCCGGTCTTCATCACAGACAGCCTCGTCAAGGTGTGGGATATCGATCAGGATCATCGGGATTTCAAGGTTTAGCGCCAGATTCTCAAACCACTTCATCAGGCAGTTGCATATATTGTTGCAGCACAGAAGGAAGTCCGGCATCGGTATATCCAGTTCCGGGCATTCCTTTAAATCCGCATAGGCAAAGCTTATTCGCGAGTACGAGCACAAATCCTGTGAATAACCCATCGCCTCAGCATGCTCGCACATACGGAGTGCGCCGCCCTTTGCCCCGACCGCCGCTCCGTGGTTTTCGGGAAAAACGACGTGTATACCCATTGCAGTTGGTATCTCTTGCGGAAAATTGGAGGCGCTCCAGCCGATTTTTTCGCCGCGCTGCTTAGCCTCCCAAGCCGCGGCAGTCGCTCCTTCCGCCAGATGCTTGAGCAGTTCTTTCGCAGGGATTCCGCTATTGGTTTCAGGTTTACTCAATTATCTCACTCCTCTTCTTAAAAAATCCAAGATTCATAAAACTCCGCAGCTCATTTTCCCCGTCTGCGTTGCTATTCACGGTTAGCCGAAACTCCCCCGAAAAAAGGGCGTATTATGCGCCTTAAGCTCGGTCAGTTCCGTGTCAGTAGCCGGAATTCCCTCTCTGCGTCGCACAACACGCCCTTTTTCTCACGTTGTGCTGTCATTCCGATTAGCCGTAAACAGTAACCCGTCCACTTATTTCTGGCCGCTGTCCGCGCCTTCACACGCAAACAGAGCGGCACCAAGCGCACCTGCCGCCTGAGAGTAAGGCGACGTGTTGACCGGGACGCCCAATATCCGGCTAAGCGCCCCGGCGACTGCCTCGTTTTTCGCCACTCCGCCCGTCATCAGCACAGGCTCGTTTATCCCGACCCTTTTAATAAGGCTTGCGGCGCGTGAGGCCGCCGATTGATGTATCCCGGCGACCAGGTCGGGAATAGGGGCGTTTTTCGCCAGTTGTGAGATAACCTCGGACTCGGCGAAAACGGCGCAGGTGGAGCTTATGGGCACAATGCCGCCCGCCTTTTCGTCAAGTCCGGCAAGCTCGGCGGTTTCAATTTCAAAAACGCGCGCCATTACATCCAGAAAGCGCCCCGTACCGGCAGCGCACTTGTCGTTCATAACAAAATCAGTCATCTTTCCGTCTTTGTCTATCGCTAATGCTTTCGCGTCCTGCCCGCCGATATCTATGACCGTCCTGACGCCGGGCATGAGCCAAACGGCGCCTTTGGCATGGCAGCTTAGTTCGCTTACCTTCCTGTCGGCGGCTCCATATGTGTTTCTGCCATAACCGGTGGCGACAACATACGATACTTGCCCCATTCCGACGCCCGCCAACTCAAGCGCCGCCTCAGCCGCCCGCCTAGGTCCGCTTGTTCCCGTGCCGGCCGGTATCACGGAACTCGCAATCAGCTCGAAGGCGTCGCTGAGTATAACGCACTTCGAGGATGCAGAGCCGATATCAACGCCCATGAACATAATGTTCTTATCACATCCTATTCTTTCCGGCGGCAGCGATTTTCCACTGTCGATTTTTGATTATACTTAAAGTTAGCATAAACCATTTTTCTTTGAAAGTAAAGATTATGTATCCGGCTATTCATATTATGTATGACCTGATACAGATTCAATATTTTACATAGTGTTTATCTATTGATTTAATACAAGAAAAGCTCATAACAAAAATAATAAAAAAGGTAGGAGGATAATAAAATGAAAAACGGCAGAAAAATCATAGCGGTGATACTTTACAATTTAGGAGGTTAGTTATGTCAATCCGTGTTGAAGTTATTGAGGCTCTAAGTAAAAAGGCCGTAGAGTTGTTCCGGGCTGATCAGGCAGCGCTTGGGCCTGAGACAAGATTCATAGAGGATCTTGGCGCTAAATCCATAGATATGGTGAAATTCAGCGCGTTATTAGAAGATATTTATGAAGTTGAAGTGCCATATATGGAATTTGTAAAAAAGCTAACATTTGGTGATGCCGCGGCGTATATCGCCGGGATGTTCGGTGAATGAAAGCGATACTGAAAATTTTTCATGCGGCGCTGCGCCGCGGAAAGGTGTTGTTATATGAGCCAAAACATAATAGAGTTCTTAACTGAGCGCGCAAAAAAAAGTCCAAAGCGTGTCGCGCTTCCTGAGTGTGAGGCAGAAAAGACACTTTTGGCGGCAAAAATTGTCCTTGATTCAGGAATTGGCTTTCCTGTGCTGGTAAATGATCCCGAGCTGATAAAAGAAACAGCCGGGAAAGCAGGAGTGTCCCTTGCCGGCATGGAAATAATTGATATCACAGACGACGCAGCGCAGGACATTCTTGTTGAGAAGTATTTGTCAGAGCCGAGGGACATGTCCGCAAAAGGGTACAAGCGCAAGATACAAAATCCGCTTTACTACGCCATGATGCTTGTTGCGGTCGGTGATGTGGACTGCATATTCTGCGGCCACACTAATACAACAGGCGACGTATTGGTTTCGGCGCTGAAAACTATCGGGCTCCAGGACAATGTGGATGTGGCGTCGATATTTGCCTTGGTAGAAGTTCCCGGTTTTAATGGGCCGGAGGGAGACAGGATAGTTTTTGCCGACTGCGGCCTTACCCCCGAACCGACCGCACCAAAGTTGGCTTCAATTGCAATCGCTGCGGCAGACAATGTAAAAAAGCTGATGGGCTGGGAACCGCGAGTTGGGTTTTTGTCATTTTCCACCGATGGAAGCGGCAGCGGCGAAAGCGTGGACAAAGTAAGAGCTGCAATAGAGATTCTCAAGGAACGGCGCCCCGATATTAAGGCGGACGGAGAGTTCCAGTTGGACGCGGCGATTGACCCGGAGGTTGCGGCAACGAAGATCAAACGGGCGTCCGAGGTTGCCGGCAGGGCGAATATCTTGATCTTCCCGGATCTAAACGCGGCGAATATAGCCATAAAGCTTGTTCAGTTTTTCGCCCGGGGCAATGGGTACGGCCACACTATTTCCGGGCTGCGCAGACCTGTCGCGGACTCTTCGCGAATCGCTACCGTGGAGGAAATGGTCGGAGACATAGCAATGGTCGTTATCGCGGCAAGCTAGTGTCTAACCGCATAAATACGCATCATTATCTGGCGGTCTTTTTACCGCCATGCTGCGCGGTAAATCTTTGAAAGGCCACAGGCATTCCCGCAGATTTCCCGCGCCGCCTGACAACAAAAATCCTCGCCATATAATTGATGTTATTTATGCGGTTAGACACTAGTATACTCAGTAACTGACGGACTCACAACTGCAATAAAAAACAAGTTTTTTGAGTCCGTCAGTTACAAAGATTTAAGAGCGAAGATATAAGAGCTAAGATATCTTAACACTTTTTTCTTAAATCTTATATCTTGCGCTTCAGCGCTTTAGTATATTTATAGGGAGATGTTGAAATGTCAGATAATAGAGAACGGTTTATTGAAAAAAGAACCTTCAACGGGGAAGAATTCGAAATTCCTTTTGTCAAAGGATATCCCGGAAAAACAAAAGAAGAGATGGACGCTATGCGCGCAAGCGGGGAAATGAACTTAGACCCAATGGCGGCCATGTTCAGTTTTTGTGCGAAGCTGAATCACCGCACATATGAGGCGGCGCCGGGAATCATATGCGAACAGGACGTCCCGACGAAATTGCGCGACGGCGTTACAATTTACTCTGACGTCTACCGTCCCGCCAACTGTACGGAAAAGATCCCCGTCATCGTTTCATGGGGGCTTTTCGGGAAGCGCCCCGCAGAGGGGCAGGATAACTGGAAGCTGATGGGGGTTCCGCCAAAGACGGTTTCAGATCTGGCAAAATTCGAATGCGCGGATCCCGCGTACTGGTGTTATTACAATTACGCGGTAGCTAATGTTGACGCGCGCGGCGTGGGCAATTCGGAAGGCAATATCAACCTCTGGGGTACGCAGGATGCGGAAGACGGGTATGATTACATCGAATGGATAGCCGCGCAGGCATGGTGCAACGGCCGTGTTTCGCTTTTTGGCAACTCCGGCGTATGTATGGCTAACTGGAAGATCGCGGCCTCGCAGCCGCCAAGTCTGGCTTGCCTTGCGGCATGGGAAGGACAGGGGGATCTTTATCGGGAGAGTTATTTCTGCGGCGGCATACCAAACCCCAACTATGAGGCCAATATAATTAAAGAGGTTGCCTGCAAAAACTATGTCGAAGATACCGTCTCAATGGTGAAAAAGTTTCCGTTTATGAATGAGTATTACAAAGATAAGGAGGCCAAGTGGTCGAACATCAAAGTACCCACATATGTCACCGCCAGTTGGGTTCACCATCATCTCCGGGGCTCTATGGAGGGTTTCCGCCGTATACGCTCACCAAAGAAATGGCTGCGCGCCCACGGTGACTTTGAATGGCCGGATGATTACAGAAATGAGAATGTGGAAGAGCTGCGGAAGTTTTTCGACCGTTATTTGAAAGACATACATAATGGCTGGGAATTTACCCCGAGGGTGCGTGTGGACGTATTGGACGCATATGCGTACCATTTCGCGAAAAAGCGGGAGGAAAAAGAGTTCCCCCTTGCGCGTACGGAATACCGAAAGATTTACTTAAACGCGGAAAACCTCGACGGCGGCTACGAACCGTTTGGAAACGAGAGCGAAGTAGTATATGACCCGAAAGATGAAACCACAACTTTCAATTTCCGCGTACCGGAGGATATCGAAGTTACAGGATTTATGAAGCTGAATCTCTGGGTCGAATGCAGAGGGCACGACAATATGGATCTTTTTCCCTGGGTCATGAAATTAGGGCAGAACAAGGAATACATTCCTATAGAATGCATGGGCGCGCCCTATCGCGGAGCCTGGGGATTCCTGCGCTGCTCGCACAGGGATCTCCACCCAACGCTTGCTACCGATTTTCAGCCTATACATGCACATACGGGTGAGGAGCGCATGAAGCCGGGCGAGATATTCCCTGTGCAGATTGAGTTTTATCCACATAGCCGGGTTTGGCACAAGGGCGAGTACATCAGCATCCAACTGGCCGGGCGTTTTATCAAAACCGAATGGTTTCACGACGTAGCCATGAATCATGATACCGATAACGGCGCCGGGAAGCATGTCATACACACCGGCGGCAAGTATGATTCGTACCTGCAGATTCCCGTAATCCCTCCAAAATACACAAGCGGAGATTTTGTCTACAGAGGGTGATGTGCAAAAATCGCAAGAGAAGAGAGGAAAGTATGTTGTTATGAAGAAACTTGAGACTGACGTTGTTGTTGTGGCGGCCGGCCTGTCCGGGCTGGCTTCGGCGGCGACTGCCGCCGAAGCCGGCGCGCGCGTCATTGCTTTTGAAAAGAGCAATACAGTCGGCGGCGCCGCCAACATGGGTATGGGACCGCTTGGCATCGGGACCAAGCAGCAGCAGGACATGATGGTCGATATAGACGTGGAGCGCGCGTTTAAGATGTTTATGGATTACACGCACTGGCGCGTTGACGCCAACCTCGTCAGGCGCTACTTTGAAAATTCCGCCGATACAATTCGCTGGATAGAGGACATGGGGGTAGAATTTGCGGGAGCGTATAAGTATTTCCCAAAATCTGAGCAGACTTGGCATATTGTCGCCGTCAACGGCGGGATAGGGCGCAATGGCGGAGCAATCATGACAAAGGCAATGATGGAGTACGCAAAATCCAACGGCGCCGAATTCTATCTTGAGACGCCGGTAACTAAGATTCTCAAGGCTGAAGACGGCAACATCAACGGGGTCATTGCAAAAGGATCGGACGGGCTGGATATCGAGGTTTCGTGCAAAGCGGTCATTATCTGCACAGGCGGCGCGGGAGATAACCCGCAGATGATAAAGGAACGTATAGGGTACACCTTCAGGGAGGATATGTTTAATTTCGCGATTCCCGGACTAAAAGGAGACGGAATCAAAATGGCGCAGGAGCTTGGCGCCGCGCAGTCGGAAATGAGCGTTGAAATGATCTACATCCTGCCAAACAGCGATATGATGGGGATCCAAAGCGTCCCGGTCGTGCTAATGCAGCCAAACCTGATGGTCAACCAGGACGGAGAGCGTTTCATTGACGAAGAGGAAATGCAGAACAATACGTTTACAGGGAACGCCATCAATATCCAAAGGGGACGCGTAGGCTACTCAATCCTTGATTCTTCGATTCTTCGGGGATATAAAAGAAACGGGCCTGACGTCGTCAATTTTGTTCACCATCCGGATTCTGTCGCGGATTTTGACGACGCAGTCACGCAATACATAGAGGAAGGCAACCCGGACGTATATAAGGCGGACTCCATACAAGAACTTGCCGCCGCGCTCGGTATCGACCCGGAGGTTCTGGAAGCGACTGTCGATGAGTATAACGAAATGTGTAAATCAGCGGATACGAAATTTTTCAAGAGGCGGAAATTTATGAAGCCGATAGTCAAAGCCCCGTTCTACGCGGGCAAGTTCCGTCCGGGCGGATACGGCACTCTGGGCGGCATCAAGATCAATAAATGCGCCGAAGTCCTTGACGATAAATGGCTTCCGATTCCCGGGCTTTACGCGGCGGGAACCGATACCTGCTCCATTTTTGGCGACAGCTATATGTTTCTGTTTCCGGGAAATACGATGGGCTATTGCCTAAACACAGGCAGGTTCGCGGGGGAGAGCGCGGCCGACTACGCGTTGAAGGATTAAGGATCAGATAATGGGCAAGTTCACTATTACGCTTGACGGCAAAACAGCGTCGGCGGAGCTGGGGCAGACGATACTTGAAGCGGCTCTTGATAATGGAGTTTACATACCACACCTCTGCGGGCACGGTGGCCTTGCGCCCGCGGGGGCGTGCGGAATGTGCGCCGTCAAGATAAAAGGAACAGATGGCGTAACAATGGCATGTTCGACCTTGGTTTCGGAAGGCTTGGATATTGATACGCGCGACGAAATGGCGGAGAAAATACGGAAGCTGGCCTGCGATTTCATTTTCAAGACGCATCCGTCTGACTGCACAGGCTGCCCAAAGTACGGGAAATGCCAGCTTCAGACGATTTCACAATATGTCGGCGATACGGGACGGAAGCTGAGAGACAAAAAACTCTTGATAGCCGCCGATGAGAAAAACCCGATCATCCTGCACGAAATGCATAGATGCATCCTGTGCGGGCGCTGCGTCAGGATATGTACCGATGTACGCGGAGTTGGGGCTATCCGCTTTGAAAAAGTAAAGGGGCGTATGCGAGTCGTTGTATGCGGCGAGAACCTGACGGACGCCGGATGCAGATATTGTTCGGCTTGCGTTGACGTCTGCCCAACCGGCTCGATCCGGGAGCATGAGGCGATAGCGGCGAAAATGGAGGGGAAAACCCGCGAGGCGGCGGTTGTGCCGTGCAAAGACGCATGTCCCGCGAAAATAGACATACCGCGATATATTCGCCATATAAGCGACGGCGACTGTACCGCAGCCACGGCTGTTGTGCGTGAAAAAGCCCCGTTTCCGGGCGTATTGGGATATATCTGTACGCATCCTTGCGAGCCGGAATGCAAAAGGGGATATATAAACAGCCCCGTGAGCATATGCGGCTTAAAAAGATTTGCTGCGCAAAACGGCGCCGATATGCCCGCGGGTGAAAGAGAAAATCCCCCGCCTACCGGAAAGAGGGCGGCGATAATAGGCGCGGGACCTGCGGGTCTGACGGCGGCGTTCTTCCTTGCGCGCAAAGGCCATGAAGTAACGGTTTTTGAAGCATATGAACAGGCAGGGGGAATGCTGCGCTGCGGTATACCCGGACACAGGCTGCCGAGAGATATTCTGGATGATGAAATTACAGCCATTCTGTCAGCGGGCGTAAGCTTGAAGACAAACCAAAGGATAGAAAATGCACCATCCCTGCTAAAACAAGGATTTGACGCAGTATTTGCAGCTATTGGCGCCCATAGGGGCATGAGCTTGGCAATTCCGGGTACGGATTTGGCAGGAGTATATGTCAGTACCGGGTTTCTGCGCTTGGCCGCTGCCGGAACGCCCAATCCGGCAGCGGCACTCCTCCGCGTTATGGTACTGGGCGGAGGGGACGTAGCTATCGACTGCGCGGCGGTCGCAAGGAGGCTGGGAGCCGCTGAGGTACATCTGGCATGCCTGGAAAGCTATGACGCGATGACGTCATCGAAAGATGAGCGCGCTTGGTCTGAGGAGGAAGGTTTAATAATACACAACGGCAAAACATTTCTTGAAATTATCGGCAGCTCCGGGCGTGTTGCGGGGATGAAGCTCGCGTCTGTATCCGGATTTCGTTTTGATGAAAACGGCAAATCCGTGGTTGACGTTATCCCCAACAGTGAAGAAATCATAGAAGTTGACGCAGTGGTATTCGCGATAGGGCAGCGGCCTGATGTTGGCTCGGAATTTGGTCTGGATATTGGTCAAAACGGAGGGATAGCGGCGTCCGATGAATGCGCGACGAATGTATCCGGGGTTTTTGCCGCCGGCGACGCAGTCACAGGAACAGCGTCGGTAATAAAAGCGATTGCCGGGGCGAGAACCGCCGCGGAAAAGATGGACATATATCTGGGCGGAAACGGTTATATTGACGATCCGCCGCTGCCGCCGCCGCAAAGAAATCCGTATTTAGGAAAAAAGAAGGATTTCGGAATATATGAGCGCAGCGCGGCGAGCTGCCTCCATCCCGAAGAGCGAAGCCGCTGTTTTGACATTATGGAGCTTGGCCTGAGCGGTGAGCAGGCGGCCTGTGAAGCCGGACGGTGCCTCCAATGCGACCTGCGTCTTGACATTGCCCCACAAAGATTCTGGACGGATTATTCAAATGTTCCCGGGGGTGAAGAAATATGAGCGCGTTTGATCAGGCAATATCTTCTTTGACTGACAAGAACGGCAAACTGCTCCTGCCGGTTGTTGAGGATATGAAACAAAGAGAGAACCCGCTTTTGATCGTAAACCTTGCTTGCGATGATGCTTGCGCCGGGATAAACGATTATATTGCACGGCAATATGCCGACATAGCCGCCTCTGGGATAGCATTGTGCGCAAAAGCCGGAAACTGCCGGGAAGTGATTATATATACCGGTGAAACAAATCCGGACAAGATGCTTGATGCTCTGAAGCCGGGAATAGACATTCCGGTCAGCGTCATCTCCGGGCCATCCTCGCCTGTACTGCGCGACGAATCGGCGCTTTATAATGCTATGGATACCGGAGTGATCCGTGTAAACCGCGCTGAGTTGGAATATAGACGCAATTTCCTTTCCTACGGATATCAGGGACGCCCCTCAATGGTAATAGACGGCGAAACGGCGTATCAAGCCGGAAGACTGCGCGGCAATCCGGGCGAAGCATTAACAAAGATTGTTTCTGTTATTAATGACGATGCAGTAATGAAAGAAGTCCCGGCCGGAACCTCCGTTGAGCAACTACTTGAAAATCAGGAGATGAGCGGTGCGGTACTTATCGGCGGCACATGCGGGCGTTTTCTGAAAGGTGAAGTAATAAATGAAGCAAATATCGGGTTTGAGTATGAATATGACAGTATTAGAGTATTCAAAGGCGTAGACTGCGTCGTAAACGAGCTTGCCGGTCTTTACGGGAGCATACAAGAGCTGAGCTGCGCCAAATGCGTTATGTGCAGGGAGGGCAGCATGCAGCTTGCCGCCATATTCAAAGATTTTACGCAGGGGCGCTCAAATCGGGACGATATCGAGCTTATTGAGGATATCTGCCCGATTATTCATGCCGGCGCGTTGTGTTCATTCGGCAAAAACATGGTTTTTCCGGCGCTGACGGCCTTGTCCGTGTGCCGAGAGGAAATCGAAAAGCATGTACTTGGTCGTAGTTGCCCCGCCGGGCGATGCCGGGGATTGATGAAATATATCATTGACCCCGCTTTGTGCACAGGGTGCGGCGAGTGCCCGGATTCATGTCCCGAAGAGGCGATCGAGGGCAAGGATGGATTTATCCATATCATTGATGAAAAGCTTTGCGAAAAATGCGGCAAATGCGTTGATTCCTGTCCCGAGGGCGCAATAAAGACGGACAGCGGGAAAATAAAGACGCCGAAAAAACCGGTAAAAGTCGGACGGTTCAGTTGATTATCGCCCACTTCGTAAATCCCTACGGCTTTAAATTCGCCTGCTGTCCCTGGATGGGGGTGCGGCCCATGCTGAATATTGATACGGCCCACACTGCGGCGCCTTCGCGTTCCGTGCCGGGGCTGTTTCTTGTATGAATAGTGGAGATATTCGATGGAAATAAAGCAATTGCCCATAGGGGCAAAAGTAAAAGAAGAGAAATCCGGTGTAGTGTTTTTGATTGCGGATCATAACCACACGGGCTATGCGGGTACGCCGCTTATTACGGATTGCGCGATTAAACTTGCCGCTTTTGACGCTGTTGAGTCGGAAAACCCTGACGTGGAAATGAAAAAACAGGCAACGCCTTCTATCCCGACAGTAATATTCACCGCTGGCTAAATTCAAATGAGGATAAATGGTACAGCCGGGCACACGAGTTTGACGCACCGCCAACGCGCGAAAACACCAATCAAGGCAGACTTGACATTTATGAAGTGCCGTTTTACTCAGATGAAGCAAAATATTTAGATGACTTCTCCTATGCCGCTGACCCGGGTTTTCTCATCTGGTTTTCCGAAGAGTTTACCGACAACCTGCTCAATGTAAGCGTCCCCTGCTATATCGAGAAAGAGCAAAGACACTACGGCCCGCCCGCGCCTATATATATATTGAGTGCAAGGTTTTTCTATTAAGCGGCGCCGATAAAATACGCAGCTGTGGATAACTTTTTTTCTATGATATCGTCCAGTTCATCCTGCATTGCACTTTTACCGCCATGCTGCGCTACTAAACCTTGCAAGGATACGGCATACAGTTTTTGTATAACCTGATACATATTTAATATTTTACATAGCCTCAAACAATTGCTTTACTGTACACACGGGTTTTGAAGTCAACACAGACTCAATACAGGAGGACGAAAATGAAAATATTAGCAATTTCAGGCGGTACAAAGAACGGAAACAATGACGCGATGGCGCGCGAGGCTCTTATGGGAGCGAAGGAACAGGGTGCGGAGATCGAGTTCATCCGTTTGCTCGATTTGAACCTGAAGCCATGCACAGGCTGTATAGCTTGCGTCGGCGGTATGATGCAGGGCGGCACGGGTGACTGCGTTATCAAAGACGACATGAAATGGCTTGACGAAAAAATCTTCTCGGCGGACGGCGTATTATTTGTTATGCCGATTTTTGAAAAGGGTTCCCCCGCTGTGATGCATCTGGTTCAAGATCGCATCTTCGGGCCCACACATGACCCGGGCCCCTGCACCATAGCCCTGAAGATAGCCGAAAAGTCCGGCGGGCAGGGTCCTGACAGGAGAAAGCTGCAGCCCAAGGTTGTATCGTACATATCTATCGGCGGAAGTGATTGGGTAACGCGAGTCGCGGTGGATATGGCCCTCACGGCCATGTCCCGCAGTTGGAAGGTCATTGACAATGTGGTATTCCCCTGGAGCAAATCCATAGTTGTTAACGACGATTCGGTTGCCAAGTGCCGTGAGGTTGGCGTCAGCCTTGCAAAAGCGGCTGCCGCAGGCCCGGAAAAGGCTGAGTATCTCGGCGACAAAGGCGTGTGTCCGGAATGCTACAGCCGCAACTTCCATATAAAGGGCGATCCGAAGGAAACTGTCTGCGTCGTTTGCGGGCTTGTCGGAGAACTGAAGCTGCAGGACGGAAAAATGACTTTTGAGATACCGGAAGAGCGCTTTGCGCATTCGTACTTCAGAATGTCCGGAAAGCTTGAGCACATGGACGATATGTACCGAATAGAAACAGAGCTGAACGAAAACAAGAAGACAGAAAAATACAAACAGCGCATGGAGAATTACAAGAACTTCATTCAGGCGACAAAACCGTAACATATGATGAAAAGAACATAACAACATATCATTTATTTTTTGAAATGAGGAAGAATGCCCATGAAAAAAGTAATAAGAGTGTTTGAGGTTATCGGCAACATTGTGGCATACATATCCGTCGCTGCGCTTCTGATAATGGTCCTGATAACAGCGGCGGACATAGTCTTAAAGCAGATATTTCTGGCACCTATTACCGGCGCCATTGAGATCACGCGCATGATGATGGTTTGCATGGCACCTTCATTTGTTTCCGCGTTGTTTAAAAAACGCCATGTTGCGGTCGGCCTGTTCATAGACAAAATGGGCAAAGCCGGGCAGATTGTTTTTGACACTTTCGGATATCTGCTGTCGGCGGGGATATGCGGTCTGATGTGTTATCAGGGAATCGTTGAGATGAACAGGAGGATTGCGCAGAATCAGGTATACACGATGCTGAGGATTCCTACCTTTCCTTTTTACCTTATTTTCGCGATAGGAATGGGAGTCTTTGCGTTGGGTATTTTAGTGCTTTTGCTTGACAAGTATTTCGATGCGTTTAGGCGTGCGGCTCCTGAGATCGCGAATGAAAACGGCGCGGATGGAGGTGTTAAGGCATGAGTCCGGAAATAATTGGTATTATTGGCGTTATCGCCCTGATAGTTATGATCGGTCTGCGCATTTGGATAGGCGCTGCCCTCGCGGTCGTTGGATTTGTGGGTACGCTTGTTTTGAACGGATGGCTTGCCGCTATGGGCGTAGCGGTAAACGCTCCGTTTTCACAGCTCGACAGCTACACTACTACTGCTATCCCAATGTTTACGCTGATGGGTATGATAATCGCGGAGACGGACATAGGTAAAAATCTGTTCGACTTCGCTAATAAGTTTCTCGGCAGGCGCAGGGGCGGAGTCGCCTCCGCCACGGTTGTGGCGTCCGGGTTTATGGGTGCCATCACGGGTTCGGACAATGTGGCCTGCGTCATTATGAGCAAGCTCGCGATACCGGAGCTAAAACGCCTGAATTACGCGGACTCCCTCGCCACGTCAGCGGTGGCGGCGGCCTCACCGCTCGCGTTATTGATTCCGCCCAGTATGCCCATGATCATGTACGCTATGCTTATGGAGCAGTCGGTCGGCACGTTATTCATCTCAGGTATCGGACCGGGCATCCTTATGACGATCGCCTTTGTCATAGCCATCACGATTACATGCATCAGGAAACCCCACCTTGGGCCAATGGGCGAAGTCTTTACGCGCAAAGAGAAGCTGAGGTCACTTTGGGGCGTCGTCCCCATAATTATCCTGTTTCTCATCGTCCTCGGCGGCATATACTTTGGTATCTGCACTCCGACCGAGGCTGGCGCACTCGGGTCGATCGGTGCGTTTATCATCGCGATTATCTGCGGACAGATAACGTTTAAGAAACTAAACAGGATATTGCTGGAGACCGTTCTTGCAGTCGGGTTTGTGATGTTCATGCTTGTTGGTACGTTCGTGTTTATACGATTTATCACGCTTTCAAGACTGCCGTTTATGATCACCAACTTCATTGTATCCCTGTCAATGCCGCCGTTTGTTATTCTGTTTTTTGTTGCGGTCATGTATGTCATTCTGGGCATGATGATGCCGCAGATACCCATGATGATCCTGACCGTCCCTCTTATCACCCCGGCAATGATGGCCTTGGGATATGATGTCATCTGGTTTGCCGTATTTGTCGTAATGATGATGGCCCTCGGCGCCATATCCCCGCCGATCGCAATGAACTGCTTTCTTGTGTCGGGACTGTCGGGTGTGCCGGTGAGCACGGTGTTCAGAGGCGTATGGCCGTTTATCATCGCGAATCTGGTAGTCATTTTTCTGGTTTGCCTGATTCCGCAGATCGCCCTCTGGCTCCCGAGCCTGATGTAGCCGGGTTTACTTTTCACGCAGCTTTTGAGCTTGTCTCATTAAGCGATAAAAACAATATTTAGGAGGAAAAAAATGAAAGCGAGAAAAACTATAGCCCTCATCCTTGCGCTTAGCCTTGCGGTCGCGTTGATCGCAGGCTGCGGCGGCGACGGTGGATCAAGCCCCGCGCCCGCAAACCCGGCTGCCCCGGCCAGCCCCGCGCCCGGCGGAAACAATCAGCAAGCGCCGGGCACTGATGCGCCACCTCCCCCGCCTTCGGATAACACAGTGTACAGGTTCAACGTATCTTTTTCCATGCCTGAATTCTCTGCCCCGGAAATGATAGCTGTGTTTGACAGGATCCAGGAGGCCTCTAACGGCCGCATCGAGTTTACGCACTATTTCAGTTGGTCGCTCACGTCTGTTCCAACCTGTATTGACGACTTGAACGCCAACCTCGTCGATATCTGTGTCGTACCGATCCACGAACATGTTAACCTGTTCCCGCTCAGCTCTCTGATAACAGTCACGCCGTTCCTCGGTTTCGATCCGTTTTATGTTATCGGCGCTATGTACGATGAGATGATCAATGAATGGCCTGAACTCGCGCAGGAATACACAAGCAACGGAGTGAAATACTGGACAAACATTCCAATGCCGGCTTACAACATTTACACGACAGGCAATCATAACATTCGCGTACCGGGCGATCTCCGCGGGCTGAGACTCCTTTCAGGAACAGAATTGGCACGTCGGTTTATTCAGGCACAAGGAGGCGCGCCGGTGTTTTCTCCCGTTACCGAGTACGCGACAAGCCTCAACTCCGGCGTCGTTGACGGCGCTGTTACGCACGCGAATTTACTGCGCGCGGTTGGGAGCCTGGATTTCATCGAAGCCGGAACACTGTTCGCCGAAGCGGGCGTGCATGCGGCGATAATGGCGTGGCTGTTTTCACAGCAAGCCTGGGATAGCCTCCCGGCTGATCTGCAGCAGCTTTTTACAAATGAAGCGGAGGCAATGCGCGACGGCCATGCCCAATGGGACTACAACAGCCACAGCGGCAATATCGCTGCGATCGAGGGCGAGGGAGGAGAGCTTATCCGCCTGACCTATGATGAGATCAAAGCTTGGGAGGATGCCTTTGCCAGCCTGGCCGACGAATACATACAAGAGCTGATTGGAAATGGCCACACCAGCGCGCAAGCCGTTTACGACGCGATTAAGGCAAAAGTAGACGCATCCAGATAGAATACTGCCGAAAATAAGAAGAAGAGTAATTCAACAAATGAGCAGGGGGAGTCATACAGTGCCGCAATTAATGATGTACTGGATGCTCCCCCTGCTGTATGGAGGTTCATATGGCGCATATTATGAAACGGTTCGAGCATTTTCCGGAGGTCTTGTTTTCTGTGCAGGAAAACCCGAAACCATGCCCGCCGCTGGACAGTAAAAGCGAGATACTGTTGAAAGGCAGCCGCGTTTCAGATCAGTACCGCCCTCTTGCGTGCGATATACAGTATGAAAAAGACCAGCCCATCCCCACGAGGGATGGGATAAAGCTGTACGCGGATATCTTCCGTCCGGTATGCCCCGGCAAACCCGTTCCGGCTATTCTGGTATGGACACCGTACGGAAAGATCGACCCAACCACCAATTACAGCGTTTTCCACAATAACGCGGATATGGAAAATCGATACAGCTGCGGATGGAATACCTTTGAAGGCCCCGAACCTGATTATTGGGTATGCAATGAATACGCGGTTGTCGTAGTCGATTCAAGGGGAAGCACCAACTCCGGGGGCGACCTGTTCCACTTTGGGAATGAGGAAAGCATTGACATCTGCGATGCGATCGAATGGATAGCGGCGCAAGAATGGTGCAACAGTAAAGTGGGGATGGTGGGCAACTCATGGCTTGCGATCTGCCAGTTTTTTGCCGCAGCCAGAAAGCCGCCCGGTTTGGCGGCGATAGCGCCCTGGGAAGGGGTAAGCGACTTTTACCGGGATGACATATGCCGGGGAGGGATCCCCACCCCCGAATTCTGCAACGGTATAAAGTTTATGCTTCGGTACAATAACGCGATCGAAGATCTTGCCGCAATGCTGGAAAAGTACCCTGCTGTGAATGACTACTGGGAAAAAGAAAAAAGGCCGGATTTCAGCAGTATTGACATCCCCACGTATATAGTGGGCAGTTGGTGCAGTAACGTACATGTATACGGTACGTTTCGCGCCTGGAATATGATCGCCTCCAGGGAAAAATGGCTTCGCGTACACACTACGCAGGAATGGCGTGATCAGCAGACCCCGTTGTACCGGGATGAGTTGCGCGATTTCTTTGACTGCTACTTATACGGAAAGACTAACGATTGGAAAGACACGCCGCAGGTCAGGGTATCCCTTTACGATCCTACCGGAACGGATATAGTAGATCGAAAGATAGATGCCTTCCCTGTCTCGGATACGGAATATAGAAAACTTTATCTGGATTGCGGCGGTCAGACATTGTCCGAAACAGTTCCCCAAAACGCGGGTGTTGTATCATATTCAACAACTGAAAATGGCGAAGTGGAGTTTCGTATCAAGTTTCAACGCGAAGTGTATCTCTGCGGGTACTGCAAAGCATATCTCTATGTCAGCGCCGATAAAGGCGGAGATATGGATCTGTTCATGTATGTTACCAAAGAAGACAGCATTGGAGTCGCTTATCGTCCTAAAGTGTTAGGGGTGGATTACTGCGGAGCGGAGGCCCGCCTGCGGGTTTCCCGCCGCAAGATAGAGAAAAACGAGCTGTACGATTTCTGCCATACAACCGACGATATTCAAATACTAAAAGAAAACGAGATCGTAAAAATTGAAACGGTGTTTTGGCCTATGGGCATGGTATGGCGCAAAGGCGAGACGCTTGTTTTGACTGTTTCCCACAACAGCAAACGTAAACTTGAATTCCCGGCACCCCCGGTAAAGACAATCAATGAGGGCATACACTCGATTTACTCCGGAGGCGAACATCAATCATACATTGAAATCCCGGAAATAAAGCTTTAGGAGCTAAGAAACAGCTCCTTAGGAGGATAATACATGTCAATAAAAATCAACGGAATCCATCACTTCGGTATAAGCGTGAAGGACATGGATGAGAGCATCGCGTGGTATGAACGTGTGTTCGGCTTCACGCTCATATCCAGAAGCGTAATACCTGCTGCGGGCGTAAAGGTTTGCCATATGCAGGCGCCGGGCTTTGTTTTGGAAATGTTTTGTCCGGATGATCCGACTCCCCTTCCTGAAGACAGGAAAGACCCCAACCGAGACATCCTTACCCTCGGAAACAAACATATATCATATGGCGTTCCCGATGCGCGTATTCTGTTGGAACAGTTTAAGAAACTCGGGGTAAACATCGTGTTCATCGCGGAAGTTGACGGCACTTACGCCGTATATATTCAGGACAATACAGGAAACCTTATAGAAGTTCATGAGGAGAAATAATAGAGAATGGTCAGGTATTGCAGACTATGCGACCTGTAATAAGCATTATACAGATCATCGTTTCAATGCTATCATTTTCTATAGAGGAAAAGTCACAGAAAAAAGAAGGAGATCATCAAATGGATTTCAAGACTGATATTCGTAAGCTTTACAGACATGAAAAAATCGGGTATATCCCTATGGGCAGCCATTTTAATTTCATGCCGCTGGACGATATTGAGCATGGCCCGGGAATGATGAAAAGCGGGGATACCGCAGTAGACATGTTCGGAGTCAACTGGAGTATGACCGGTCTGGGAGCGACTCCTACCCCGAACATATACAGGGCTGAAAGCGTGGAGGAATGCTTTGAGGCCATTCCCTCTGACGAGACCGTAGACTCCCAGGACTGGCAAGGCTGGGCGGATAAGTTTATGCTTGCTAAGAGCGATGGCGAAGCATCCGGGGTGTTCCCCATAAAACCCTGGAGCGACGACAATGCGACGGAGGTTTTCATTCCCGCCGGGCTTTTTGAGCGTTTGCACCACCTTATGGGCCTTGAAAACGCCATGATAGCGCTTGCAACGGAACCCGATGCCGTAAAAAAGTTTACAAATGAAATGGTGCGCTACAAAAAAACTATTCTCCGCAACGTTAAGAAGTACGCAAACCCGGACATTGTCTTCTGTATGGACGACTTCGGCACCTCCCGGGGGATGTTCATGTCCAGAGAAATGTGGCTTGAATACTATTTTGAGCCGCTGAGAGAGATCGTTTCTTACGCACATGAGCTTGGTCTGTTCTATGAACACCATTCCTGTGGCTACATTACTCCGATATTCGGTGATATCGTCGTCGCCGGCGCAGATGCGATAAACCCGGTTCAATACATGAACGATTTGGATTACATTGCGGAAAAATACGGCGGAAAAATATTGATAATAGGCGGCGCAAACGGCCAGATGCTGGCTTCCGGCTCAGCAAAGGACGATGATCTGGTGCAAAACGTGCGCGCATGTGTTCGCAGGTTTGCGCCAACCGGCTGTTTCCTCCCCGAGTGGATGGTTCAGGGAGCAGCTCCGGAACGCGTATTGCGCGTAATTGAGATTTACGTTACCGAGCTAAATGCCATTGGTATTGAATGCAGATAGAATCCTTTGAGTAGTTACCGGTCAGAACCAGCCAAAGACCTTGCCGAAATGGGGCTATTTTTTGCATTCCTGAGCCGCACTTCGCTACGGAATGAAAAACTCATTCACAACTTATAATTCAACACTCATAATTGGCAATCGCTTTTCGTAAGCGATTGCCTTGTGTGTTGCCTTTATGCTTCATTTTCTCATCAGAATGTGGTAACATGGTATAAACCAATACTGGAGCAGATTGGGGGGGCGAATGTGAACAGTCAGCAAATCGATTATTTTCTCCGCGCAGTAAAGCACCTGAACTTTACAAAGGTCGCCAATGAGCTCTATACTTCCCAGCCAACGATCAGCAGACAGATAGCTCTTCTGGAAGAGGAGCTTGGCTTTGATCTGTTCAGGCGCGACAAGGGCAATCTTCGCCTGACAGTAGGCGGAGCGATAATGGCTCAGGAGTTTTTAAAGGCAAGCGAGTTAATAACTAACGCCATATCCCGCGTTGGGCTGGTTTCGGAAGGGCTTGAAGGTGAAATTTCTATAGGCTATCTCGGCGGGACAAACACAGACTTTTTTGTTTTCCCGCCAACTTTCAGCTTTATCAAAGAATATCCGCAGATCAACGTTACAATGGAATCAAGCACACTGTCAAGGCTCCGGGAAAAGCTCTCTTCCGGAGAGCTTGACATAATTTTTACTTTTGATTTTGAACTGCCGTCTATTCAGAACGCACTGCATATGCCGTGCTACATCGTTTCGGCAATAATCGCGATGTCGAGCTCACATCCTCTTGCAGAAAAAGAAGACCTTACAATGCAGGATTTTTCGGGACAGACATTCCTCCTTCCAAGACCTGCCGAAAGCGAATCGGGACGTCGCGATGTGATCGATGTTATGAAGTTATTCAATGTTACGGATATTAAGCTGAGAAGCATGAGTAATATTGAGTCAATGCTTTTTGGCGTGAGATCCGGCATTGGCGTTGCACTGGTTGACTCCAGCCTGGACTTGATTTATGACAACAGATACAGATATATAGCGCTTCCCGAAGAGAACGTGCACGGCTGGATAAGAATTCTGGCCGTCTGGAAAACGGACAACCTGAACCCGGTTATTCCTGTATATCTGGAAATCCTGAAGGAAAACTTGAATGTAGATGAAACATATAAAGACGAAAGGAGCCAGGCCCGCGCCGCACTGATGGACGCCTTTCGTCTTTAGGTTCTGTCGATTTTTTAGAAGGAAAAGTTACCATTCAAGGATAACAGGGAAACTCCTTTCAAATAACGGATACGTCAAAATCTTTATCGAAGATCTCAATTATGTTGCCGTCCGGATCCAATATGAATGCGCCGTAGCGTGGCATCCCTTTGGGTTCAAATGCTACTTTTATGCCCCGGGCCTTTAATCTCTGAACGAACTCGTAATTATTGTCAACCGATACGCATAAATGCTTCCAGCCCTGAGTTGCATTATCCGTATCGGGATGGCCCCTCTCGGGCGGGAGCGGCTTTGAGTCCGGCATCTGAATAAGCTCAATAATGAAGTTACCGTTACCGATAAAAGCCAGGCGAGCTCCGTTATGGGGTATTGTCATGCGTGAGAGTACCTTCAAATCAAATACGTCGTCGTACCACTTGACCGACTCTTCCAAATCCTTTACGCTCAGGGCAATGTGATGAAAAATTGTCGTTGGCTCCATTGTTGCTATTTTCCTTTCTGTTATTCAGATTGTATGCTGCTCAGAACCGGTGAAAACGCCTGTTTCTGAGCTGTTACTCATATTATCGAGATTCCCGCGACAAACCCCTGATGAACCGCGTCATAAACTTTTCCGACGCCTGCGCAGTCGCCGATCTCTAACACTTGCCTTTCCCCTGCGGCAGCGCGAAGTTTTGCCGACTCCTCGCTTAACGAACGCATACCAAGCGCATAGACGACCGTATCGGCCGGAAGGAATTCCTCAGCGCCGGCTTTATCGGCTACTGTGACGCCGGTTGATGATATTGAAATGCATTTCAGCCCTGCTCTGTACGTCAGTTTCTTATCCATTTCATCAATCAATGCTATGCGATACATGGGGTAGGCGTCCGCCGCCACTTTATCAGCCATTTCAACGACGGTAACGGAATGTCCGATTTTAGCCAAATGAAGCCCGACCTCACAGCCTACAAGACCGCCTCCTATCATGACTACATTTTTGCCTGTTTTGCATGTATCCTTATAAGCGTCTACGGCGAGGACAGCATTCTCAATACCTGTTATCGGCGGAGTACCGGGCTGCGATCCCAGCGCCAGGACAATGACGTCCGCATCAGACTCCGCAACGGTTTCAGGTGTGCATGTCCTGTCCGTCAGAACTTCAACCCCGCGCTCATAAACACGCCGCGCCAGCAGTTTACTAAACTCGGCAAGCTCACCTTTATACGAATCATTGTCGGCAAATTCCAAAAGCCCGCCCAGTTTGCCGGTCTTTTCGACGAGGGTCACATTGTGCCCCCTGTCAGCCGCAGTTATCGCCGCCTGCATACCGGCGACACCGCCGCCGACGACTAAAACACGTTTTTTGCTTTTCGGGATGCTTCCCAGGACAGCATCGTCAAAGTAATATGCCTTGGGGTTCACCGTGCAGCCGAACATTTTATCCGGCTCCTTTATAACTTCTTCAAGCGGCCCGCCAAAACACTTGAAGCAGCGCAGGCACTTTGTTATGTCGTCCTCTCTGCCGGTCATAGATTTATTGACAAAATCAGGGTCGGCCGTCAGTTGTCTGGCAAGAGCTACGATGTCGCATTTGCCGTCTTTGATCAGCTGCTCCGCCAGTTGCGGAGAATTTATACCGCCGACGACTGCGACCGGGATCGACACGGCCTCTTTTATTATCTGCGACGCTTCACTGTTGAGCGCATGCGGGTGGAACAGCGAGGAGAATTGACCGCTTAATACAGGGTTGCGGTACACGCCGACAGACACATGCAGCATGTCCGCAAGGGGCTCTATCATTTTGCAGAACTCAGTCGTCTCCTCAATACCCATTCCGTTTTCCATTTTCTCATCGCCGCTGACCCGGATCTCAAGAATAAAATCGTTCCCAACGGCCTCCCTTACGGCTTTTATGACACGTATGGGGAATTTTGCGCGGTTTTCAAGGCTTCCGCCGTAGCCGTCAGTCCTCTTGTTTGTCCTTTCTGATAAGAACTGATGGAGCAGCCATCCATGCCCCGCATGGATCACGGCTCCGTCAAATCCGGCGGCCTTCATATATTCGGCGCACACCGCAAAGCTGCTGCAAACCCCGGCCATAAGAGCCTCATCCATTTCTATGACCCTTACTCCGTCTTCTCTTGTGAAGCCCATGGGTCCGATTGGATCATTGAGGCCGGGCATTGCTATTTTCGACTCGCCGCAGTGGCTGAGTTCGATCATGGCGATTGCGCCGTTTTCGTGAATGATTGCCGTCATTTCTTTGAGAAAATCAAACATGGCGCCTTCATGTTTTGTATAATCCACAGGTTCAAATGGTTCGCGGTTGGCATACTCAAAGTCGACCGGCGTCTCCCCTATTGTGACCTGTGCGCAGCCGCCGCGCGCCTTTTCAGTAACGGACTGACGCACAACTGAAGATAAAAACGGGATCGTGCCGAAGCTTCCGCAGTAGATCGGCGCGCTGATGATCCTGTTTTTGTATTCATGCGTACCGATTTTTATCGGTGTAAACAAAGCCTTAAATTTCATATTACGCCCCTTTTGTCACAGAATTAAAACGCGTCGCGGAATTCTGCGTACACCATCGGAAGCAGCGCGGCAAGATGTGTAAACTCTTTTACGTTGTGCCGCATCAGGTCCTTTGCATCCTCAAGTGGGAACAATGCGCCGTCAGGAATGGCTTTTACGGGTGCGCCGCCTTTCACGCAATACCCCATCCAAAAACGGGTATGCAGTTCCGACCCGCCGGGGACAGGGCGCAGAAAATGACACATGATCACAGGCACATGCTCGTTGCCCGCGCATACGATCGTACCGTCAAAGTTTTTTAGCTTTTCGGGCGAAAAACCTATGTCCGCAGGGTTTCTGAAATTAATGGCTATATCAAGGATCGGCCCTTCAGGGTACATTGACTCCTTAACATGATGTATGGAGTCCCAATATCGCTCCCGCATCGGAAGTGAGGCGTTAAGCGCCTTTTCCGGCTCGCTCGTCGTTACGGAATAATGCTCGTCATGATTCCACATCTTGTATCGCAGCGGCTCCAACCCGTGCCAGGCAAACCACCAGTCGAACATCTCTATCGTGACACCGGGCATATCTGTGAAGTTCGAAAGCGCGACCGTCCCGTCGGGCATCTGCGCGTAACCGGATCTTCCGGGCAAATACCCATCGTCAAACAAGCGGTTCATTTCCTGCACAGGCTGTGCGTATTCCGGCGGCATCGGCGCTTTGGCGCATTCATACCTTTCGGGTGCCGGAAGGGTCATTTCCATCTCAAAGAATTTATAAAGAGGCGAAAGTTTTTCGTTATCGGTCACCGGTACAGGCATAGTATTATCCACCTTTCTGACTTGCTTTGCAGCGACTGCTCAGAGCCTTACGCTCGGATGGCTGTTTTAAGCAGTTGCTCATAGTAAGATAATAGTAAATCTGTACCTGTATGTAAAATGTTGAATGTGTATTGAGCCATTCACTAATTGTATAGCGACAAGCTTTAGCAGATGCAGCCACCGTCCGCTGTGATGTGCTTGCCGTTTACCCACTGTGATTCCCTGCTGCACAGAAACGCAACGATTTCGGCAATATCTTCGGTAGTCCCCAGTCGTTTAAACGGCGTGCTATCGGCGACCATCCTCTTGAAATCGTCCGGAAGGGGGCTTTCCTCTACTGCGGGCGTCACAGTGAGGCCCGGCAAAACAGCGTTTACGGTTATTCTCCTGTCTGCAAGCTCCTGCGCGGCAATCTCCGTCATCATATTTACCGCAGCTTTTGTCGATGAGTAGAGGCTCATCCCCTTTTTCGGGTATTTTGTGGTGCTGGATGATATTATTACGATCCGACCCCCGTCCTTCAGGTGCAGCCCCGCCTCTTTCAGACAGAAAAAAGTCCCTTTGGCGTTGGTATCATAGACTTTGTAGTATTCCTCTTCCGTGGTCTCAAGAAGCGGAGATATGTAGCTGAGACCGGCGTTGGCGACTAGTATATCGGGTGGGCCGAAGCTCTCCAGGCACGCCTCGAACATTCTTTTGATATCGCCGACTATGCTAATATCCGCCTTCACTGCCATCGCCCTGCCGCCGCGTGACTCAAGCTATACAGGTGTGGCAAACATGAATGCGCGGCAGCAGAGGATCGAATTTATAAAGTATCCGGGGGATTTACAATTAGATGCTGAAACTTAGACTTATGCCGCATGTTTCAGCATTTAAAAAAACTATTTATGTGCAGCAAAACTTCTTTTTCAAGGGTTGACGCCGGATCGAAATAGTTATAAAATGCTGAAATGTGGTTGCAGACACCGTGTTTCAGCATTTTATAATTTTGTGGAGGTGTGGCATGATTGGACGAAAAGAGGAGCAGCGGTTACTAAACGAACTTGCTTCAAGCTCAGAAGCGGAATTTGTCGTGATTTATGGCCGCCGCCGTGTAGGAAAGACCTTTCTTGTGCGCGAAACATTTGGAAATGATTTTTTCTTTAGCTATACAGGCGTGGCAAACAGGAATGCGCAGCAGCAGAGGATCGAATTTGTAAAGTCGCTGCGTGAATATGGATGGACTCCAAAAGATGGCGCTACGGATATTCCTGAGAACTGGTTCGATGCTTTTGACGCTTTACGCGCGCTGATAGCAAGCGCAAATACTATGGATAGACTATTGATCTTCATTGATGAGATGCCTTGGATGGACAACAAAAAATCCGATTTCGTTCCGGCTTTTGAGAAATTCTGGAACGGCTGGGCGTCCGGGCAAAAAAACATCATGCTGATCGTGTGTGGGTCTGCAACCTCATGGATCACAAAGAAAATATTCTTAAGCAAAGGCGGTCTCCACAACCGGATAACGCGGCAGATCGCGCTGAAACCCTTCACTCTTGCGGAGTGCAGTGAGTATTACAGCAGCAGAGGCGTCGCAATGAATACCCAGGATTTGATTGAAAGTTATATGATCTTCGGCGGAATACCATACTACCTCCGGATGGTCGAAAAGCGATACAGTCTTGCGCTGAACGTGGATAGAATTTGTTTTGGGGAAACAGCGCCGTTGCGCCGTGAATTTGAAAGGCTGATGGATACTCTGTTTGCGAATCCGTCAAAACATGTAAGTGTTCTTGAGACGTTGCACACGAAAAAAAAAGGCTTGACGCGCGAGGCCATTGCAAATGCTATTGATTTCGGTAACGGCGGGAACCTGACGAGGATTCTGCTTGAACTTGAGGAATGCGGTTTCATTCGCAGGTATAAACCGTTTGGGAATGGGAAAAATTGCGCGCTTTACCATCTTACGGATCCTTTCACAGCCTTTTATCTCTCGTTTATTCGTAAAACTGACAGCGAAAATTACTGGAGTTCATACACGGATAATGCCGGGCATCGGGCTTGGAGCGGCTATGCGTTTGAACAGGTATGCCTTGCGCACATCAAACAGATCAAAGAGGCGATTGGTATAGCCGGGGTACACACCGATGTTTCCTCGTGGATCAGCCGCAATGACAGAAAAGGCGCACAGATTGATCTTGTTATTGATCGTGCTGACAGAGTTATCAACCTTTGCGAAATAAAATTCGCCAAGGGACCGTTCGAAATCGACCGTGCCTATGACCTTTCGCTGCGCGGGAAAATCGAAGTTTTTCGCAGTGAAACAAAAACCCGAAAGGCCCTCCATCTCACAATGATCACGACTTATGGCGTGAAACCGGGAAAGTATGCCGGGATTGCTCAAACGCAAATCAGTATGGACGAACTCGTCGGGCGTTGAAGAAGCAGGCTTGGTCGGTAGTGTTCAGCCTATAGCTGAAACGTCGTTAGTCTTGTCGAAAACCTCAATGACATTTCCGGTCGGATCCAAAATAAACGCACAATAGCTCGGCGCACCTTCCGGCTCAAAGACTACCTTAACGCCGCGCGCTTTAAGGTTTTTGACAAACTCGCGGTTATTGTCAACGCATACACAAAAATGCTTGCAGCCGTGAGTCATATTATCAGTATCGGGGTGGCTTCTCTCAGGCGGAAGCGGCTTTGCGTCAGGAACCTCAAACAGTTCAATGAAGAAATCGCCGTTACCGAGAAAAGCCAGCCGTACGCCATTGTGGGGCAGAGTCATCCTCGATAACAGTTTAAGCTCAAAAATGTCATCATACCATTTGATGGATTCCTCCATATCCTTAACGCTCAGGCCGATGTGATGAAAAGTTGCTTTTGATTCCATTACCATCCCCCTCTTAAAGAAGTCAAAAATTTTTCGTCCAGGAGCTTGGGGCAAAAGTCCCAAACGCCCGTCTTTTGGCGGATTTTCCGCTGGTTCTTCAGCAAATGCAGCCACCGTCCGCTGTGATGTGCTTGCCGTTTACCCACTGTGATTCCCTGCTGCACAGAAACGCCACGACTTCGGCAATATCTTCAGTAGTCCCCAATCGCTTAAACGGCGTGCTATCAGCTATCATCCGCTTGAACTCATTCGGGAGGGGGCTTTCCTCTACTGCAGGCGTCACTGTGAGGCCCGGTAAAACAGCGTTTACGGTTATTCTCCTGTCTGCAAGCTCCTGCGCGGCAATCTCCGTCATCATATTTACCGCAGCTTTTGTCGATGAGTAGAGGCACATGCCCTTTTTCGGGTATTTTGTGGTGCTGGATGATATTATTACGATCCGCCCCCCGTCCTTCAGGTGCAGCCCCGCCTCTTTCAGACAGAAAAAAGTCCCTTTTGCGTTT
>Ga0099364_10001286_pt1 | contig 41866 bp, 48 predicted proteins | sample TergutTh196P3_FD_73070 | JGI IMG/M metagenome (GOLD analysis project Ga0099364, IMG submission 73070) | Microcerotermes parvus P3 segment gut microbial communities from Pointe-Noire, Republic of the Congo - Th196 P3 | ecosystem: Host-associated > Arthropoda: Insects > Digestive system > Gut ...
AAACGAGATTAAAAAGTGCAAAGGCTGTAATTACGAGCAGTCTGTGCGCAAAAAACACAGGTTCGACAAAAAAGGCAAGTGTAAAGACTGCGGCTTTGTAAAGTGATGGGAAGAAGGAAGAACCCCCCGCGCCTGGTATTGGGCGCGGGGGGTTGTGTGTGTGAAAAACCCTTTCATATACTCCATGAAACTTTTTCTTTACATTACAAACAAACTGTGATAGAATGCAATCCAGCTGCTATCCGCTCGCGATGTTTGGGGAAATCGGCCTGGCAGCTAATTCACCCGCCCCATACGTTGCTTTGCGGAAATTTTTACAAGGAAAGGTGAAAAGCAATGCTCCTCAAGCAACAAAAAACGGACGTAATCAAAGGAAACCGCATCCATGAAACCGACACGGGATCCCCCGAGGTACAGGTAGCTATCCTGACCGAGAGAATCAACCATTTGACAGACCATCTCAAAACGCACAAAAAAGACAATCACTCCCGGCGCGGTCTGCTGAAGATGGTCGGCAGGCGCCGTAATCTCTTGGACTATCTTCAAAAAAAAGACATCGAACGTTACCGCGCACTAATTGCCAAGCTAGGTCTGAGAAAGTAAACAGAAGGGCGGTCGGTGACCGCCCTCTGTTCTGCCGGAGTGTTTCCTGTGGGAAACACTTTCGGAAGGAAGTAAAAGAAGAAGTAAAGAAAGTAGGAAAATCTAATGACAAGACGAGAATTCCCCCAGACTAAGGTATTCAAAACCATGCTTGCAGGAAGACCCCTCTCCATTGAAACAGGTGTTATGGCAGAATTGGCTAACGGAGCCTGCATGGTTCGTTACGGCGACACTTCGGTTTTGGTCACAGCCACAGCCGCCGCCCAACCCCGCGCCGGACTTGATTATTTCCCATTATCGGTAGACTTTGAGGAGCGTTTGTATTCAGTAGGGCGTATCCCTGGTTCCTTCTTAAGAAGAGAAGGCCGCCCCAGTGAAAGAGCTGTCTTAGCCTCTCGATTAATTGACCGCCCGATACGCCCTCTCTTCCCATCCGAAATGCGTAACGATGTGGCCATAGCTGCAACAGTTATGAGCCTTGAGCCTGATTGTGCACCAGAAATCCCTGCAATGCTTGGTGCCTCCATTGCCCTGAGCATCTCGGATATTCCTTGGAACGGACCTATTGCCGGAATATCTGTCGGTCTGGTTGATGGGGAAATAGTGTTCAACCCTGGTACCGCTGAACGTATGACCTCTTCGCTTAACCTTGTTGTTGCCGGAACAGCTGAAAAGGTTGTTATGATTGAGGCAGGTGCCAACGAGATTCCGGATGATGTTATGTTTGATGCCATCATGAAAGCACACGAAGAGATCAAACAGCTCTGTGCCTTCGTTTTAAGCATACAGTCAGAAATAGGGAAACCCAAGATGACAGACTACTCCAAAGCGTCATTCAATGAAGAATTATACAATATTTTGGAGGGCAGTGTCCTAGACCGTGTACGCGAATGCCTTGATACCGATGATAAAAATATTCGCGAGAGCCGTATGAAGGTTTTGCGTGCCGAAATTACCGAGCAACACGAGGCACAGTTTCCTTCGTTGGAAGCTGATTTGGGAGAGGTCTTGTACAAGCTTCAAAAAATTGTGGTACGCCGATGGCTCCTAGACGAAAAGAAACGTGTTGACGGCAGGGGCATGCTGGAGGTGCGCCCATTGGATTCTCAGGTAGGCGTTTTGCCCCGGACTCACGGCTCTGGAATGTTTACCCGCGGTCAGACCCAATGTCTTACTGTTTGCACACTTGGCACTATCTCCGATCAGCAAAAGCTTGACAATATTTTTGACGATGAACACAAACGTTATATGCACCATTATAATTTCCCCTCATATTCGGTTGGGGAAGCTCGTCCCTCTCGCAGTCCTGGGAGGCGCGAGATTGGTCATGGGTCCTTGGCGGAGCGTGCATTAGAACCGGTTATACCGGGCGAGGATGAATTCCCTTATTGTATACGTCTAGTCAGCGAAATTCTTTCCTCCAACGGTTCGACATCCCAGGCTGCCATTTGCGGCTCGACCCTGGCTTTAATGGATGCAGGTGTACCAATCAAATCCCCTGTAGCCGGTATCTCCTCGGGTCTTATTACCGAGGGTAACCGCTGGATGACCTTCATAGATATCCAGGGAGTTGAGGATTTTTACGGCGACATGGACTTTAAGGTTGCAGGAACAAAGCAGGGCATTACTGCTATACAAATGGATTTGAAGATTGACGGACTAACTGCCGAGATAATCAAAGATGCCTTAGATATTACCCGCAAGGCGCGCTGTGAGATTTTAGACGAGATTATGCTTCCCTGCATAGATGGGCCGCGTCAGGAGCTATCGCCTTATGCTCCCAAGATGATTCAAACTCATATTGATCCGGAAAAAATCCGTGAAATCATCGGCAAAGGCGGTAGTGTAATACAAAAAATCACTGCCGATACCGGTTGCAAAATTGACATAGAGGACGATGGACACATCTTCATCGCCGCAATAAATCAAGCTGACGGTGAACGCGCCCTGAAAATCATCAATTCAATTGTTTACGAGCCCAAGGTCGGCGAGAGTATGCTAGGCAAGGTCACCCGGGTAATTCCGATAGGTGCCTTTGTTGAGTACGCCCCAGGCAAGGAGGGAATGGTTCACATCTCCAAGCTGGAAAACCGCCGGGTAGAAAAAGTTGAGGACGTTCTCAATGTCGGAGATGAAACGTGGGTAAAGTATCTCGGTACAGACGATAAGGGCAGGATTAACCTATCACGAAAGGATGCAGTACCGGAATAATCAAAAAACGCAACCCTCTTTAAGTCAAAATGCTAATCCCCAACTCGGCGATGCTGGGCTGGGGATTAGTTAATGTGAGGAAATACGGTTACAATCCGGTAACGTTTTTTACTCTCGCTTGACAAGCGGTTCGAGAGCTTGTATAATGACCCGAGATGCTTTGTATTATTGATCGGTGATGCTATAATCGCCGAATAAACATTCGCCCAGAGGGTTGAAAAGCTCTTTGATGAGGTTTTTCGTGTCGGTTTTACTAATTATTGCAAAATAATACGATGTGTTTATACTATACAAAGGGGGTTTTGCTTTGGAGCTTGACCCCGGATTAGTGGAGGTGTATCCGTGACCCTTTATTTTGTTATCGGATTAGTTGCAGTGCTTGCCGGTCTTGCCGTTGGTTTTCCCTTTGGCAGATGGCACCGCAAAAAGTATGCTGAGCGTGAGATTGAAAGTGCCGAAAAGCAGGCATTGGCAATCATTAACGAGGGTCAGCAGCGCAGCGAGGGATTAGTCCGAGAGGCTTTAGTGGAGGCCAAAGAAGAAATCCACCGTGATCGTCAGGAGTATGACAAGGAAATCAAGGAACGCAACGCAGAGCTGAAAAGACAGGAACGCAGAATTCAGCAGAAAGAGGAAAACTACGACAAAAAGCTTGACAGTCTGGAGAAAAAAGAAGCACAATTGTCCGTCAAGCATAGTGAGGCGGAGATAATTCGCACCGAGGCGGAAAAGCTCAAGCGGAGCCAGATGGAGATTTTGGAGAGAATCTCCGGCTTTTCACCCGAAGAAGCCAAGCAATATTTGATAAAAAATATTGAAGATGAGGCTACCCACGAATTGGGCATGAAGGTCAAGGAGGTTGAAAACAGATTCAAGGAAGAAGCAGAGCAAAAGGCAAGAGAAATCGTTGGGTTTGCCATACAAAAAGTTGCGGCGGACCACGTTGCCGAGGCTACGGTTTCAGTTGTGCATTTGCCCAATGATGAAATGAAAGGACGCATTATAGGCAGAGAGGGACGTAATATACGCGCCTTGGAGACTCTTGTAGGGGTAGATTTGATTATAGACGATACCCCTGAGGCGATTACCCTGTCCAGCTTTGATCCGATACGCCGGGAGGTTGCCCGGATGTCCCTTGAAAAGCTTATCATTGATGGGCGGATTCACCCGACCCGGATTGAGGAGGTTGTTGAAAAGTCGCGGCGCGAGATAGACACAATCGTCCGCTCCGAGGGCGAGCGCGCCACGTTTGAAACCGGTGTGCATGGACTTCACTTTGATCTGATAAAGCTATTGGGCAGAATGAAATTCCGCACAAGCTATGGTCAGAATGTCCTGCAGCATTCCATTGAAGTGGCTCTGCTGTCCGGTGCACTTGCCGCTGAGCTAGGGCTTGACCCCATGCTTGCCAAGCGCGCTGGCCTGTTGCACGACATAGGCAAGGCGACAGACCATGAAACGGAGGGAACCCACGTTTCCATAGGTGTAGAAATCGCCAAAAAGCATAAAGAACACGCCGATATTATCCACGCAATTCATGCCCATCATGGGGATGTTGAGCCGCAAACACTTATGGCGTGCATTGTTCAGGCGGCAGATGCCATATCCGCCGCACGCCCGGGTGCCAGGCGTGAAAACATTGAGAACTACATCAAGCGGCTTGAAAAGCTTGAAGAGTTAGCCTGTTCCTTCAAGGGGGTTGAGAAATCCTTTGCCATTCAGGCAGGTCGCGAAATCCGCATTATGGTCACTCCCGATATTGTTGACGATGGCCGTATGATTCTCCTGGCACGCGAGATGTCTAAGAAAATTGAGAAGGATCTTGAATATCCCGGCCAAATTAAGGTGCATATGATTAGAGAGACCAGACACATCGAATACGCCAAATAAGCACAAAGCCGCCCTTATGCAAGGGCGGCTTTGCCGTGTCCGCAAACCGGACGGTGAATATGTATTAGTACTTTAGAAGCTCTATTTCGGAAGATATCTTTTTATCTGTTGCCGCACACTTAGCCTCAGCCTTGCGGACATCAGCCTCAGCTTTGGCTATTAACGAATCAACCTTTGCCTCGTATTTTGCCCATTCACTATGCATCTTTATATCCATGATATCATATTGGGCATCTTTCTCTGCTCCATCTGCTCCAGAAAATTTCTTTTCTATTTTGAACCGCTCTTGAGCATCCTTCAGATACACCTTATACTCAAGCTCTGTGATCTTACGCTCTGTTTTTGTCCATATTTTGACTCTTGTCACTTCAAGCTTACTCCATGTTAGATCTATTTTGCTCTCAAGCTTTATGATTTTTAAATCAAGCTTAGCTCTGTCCAGATTATTTTGCGCATCTAGCAAGTCAGATGCACGAACTGCGGGGGAGACAAAAAGACATACCATAAGGACAATAAAGAGCCTGCGTAATTTTGTCAGGTTTAATCCCCCCTCTCTATTTGGAATTAGCCGTTGCCTCGGATTTTTGAGTTTTCGCGTAATTTTCCCTGTGGTTGTCATGTTATGACCTCCTTTTTTATTCTTCCCGGCTGTAGCCGGGAGAACAAAAAAGCGGCGCAGGGATGCTTTTAATCCCATACGCCGCGTTCGTCAACACAACTTATTAAAAATCCTCTTGCCGAATGGCTACAAAGGTATTATAATACAGATGGTGCAGTTAACGCTGTTATGTGGGATGGTCAACTCATCCTGCATAGGCTGCGGGGGTGCGGTAACACTTCCGCGGCTGCCACTATTTTGTTCTCGGGGACTTGCCGGAACTATTCTATCATAGCTTTACCAGAAAGGCAATACCTTTTTGAAAAATCTTTACTAAAAGGATGAACACACATGATTGTATTAGCTTTCGGCGATGTATGCGGCCCAGCGGGAATGCGTGCTGTAACTACAAAACTACCCGGTTTAAAAAAATTTTACGGTGCCGACCTTTGCATTGTTAACGGTGAGAATGCCGACATTTTGGGCATCAAGCCGGAACAGGCACATGCGCTTTTTGAAGCGGGTGCCGATGTTATTACCTTGGGCAACCATACATGGAAACGGATGCAGATAGTTCAGGAATTAGAGGGCAACCCTTTTTTGATACGTCCGCTCAATTTCCCACCCGCCGCGCCAGGCAACGGATTTGCAAGGGTGCCTATGGGTTCAGGTAAGTTTTTTGGAGTAGTAAGCCTAATCGGACGGCTAGAGTGTTGCTGGAATTCTGCCTGTCCATTCGCTGCTATGGACAGGCTCTTGGAAAAACAGGAGGCTGACTTTTACATTGTTGATTTTCACGCCGAGGCAACAAGTGAAAAGCAAGCATTAGCGCGATATTTAGACGGCAGGGTTTCAGCCGTATATGGAACGCATACCCATGTACAAACCTCAGATGCATTGGTTCTGCCCGGCGGGACAGGCTTTATTACCGATTTAGGTATGACAGGCGCAGAAGATTCTATCTTGGGAATCTCCACAAAGGATGCTATAGCCCATTTTACAACAGGCGTTCCTATCCGCCACAAGGCCCCGGAAACAAAGGCACGGCTAGAGGGCTGTTTATTTGAAATCGATGAACTGACTGGAAAATGCACAGCTGTGCAGAGCCTGAGGGTTGAGGAAGAGGGGTCGATCGGTTACAACTGAAAAGGTTTTTCTTGTTGAGTGCTTTTACCCAATTTATAGTATCAGCATAGCATCGCCTCTTCAGCCCTCGCATATATGAGAACATATGGGCGGGCAGCCCCCTATGTTTTTTGATGGTTTCAAGAGATAAATTCAAATATTTACTCAAACAGCTACACTAACTTAACTTCAAGGAAAGCAAATCCCATTATATTATTTTGTTGAAGCGTATCTTTGAATTTTTCCGAAACAAAAGTGGGAATAGTTTCTCCTTTAAGTTTGAAAATATGATGACCTTCCAAGGATTTTTCTCTCAAAGCATAATCTTCAACCATATGAATTTTTTCACCATATGCTCTTATTGTCTTATGCTTTGACTTTTTCAAATCAAACGCATCCACTATATCAATCACATTTGCAACCATATAGGTATCGTCAATTTGATTTATATCGCTTCTAATTAGCTTGATTGGTAAATATTGGATTGAGTCTCGCGCAAGATCTTCAACAACCCCCCGGAACCTCTTTGAAACGATGTACCATCCAAAATCACTTGTAAGATAATCTCTATGCAATCTTTCATCGCTGTTATCGCATATAAATGTGATTTCGATGTTCCAGCCTGTGATTATTTCACCGCTTGAAGTGGCATAATCATCCACATTATATGTGTTATGACCCAAACAGCGCATATAGTTATCAGCGTTTTCGCTATCTGCAAACATCTCGTAATACTTCATTTTAGCCTCCCGGTTTTATAAGTACCCCACTCAGCACAAATAATGTTATTAAAACTGGTTTTCGCACGGCATGATATTTTTCATGCCGCCGAAAACCTCATTGTATAACCATAGGACCATCTGTGCTTACGAAATGATATAATACGAAAGGGGGCATCAGCCCCCCCTTGTTCGACCTATTATTCAGCGAACCCATAACGCTTCAATGCCGCCGGGTCTATATCAGCTATTGCGAGAAGCCGGGCCGCCGGGCCGCTCGGTGTTCCTTTGCCGTATTCCCACGCCTCTACAGTTTTCCGCGATACTCCAAGGATGAAAGCAAAACGCTCTTGCGTCATATCAAGGTTGTCACGGATTTCTCGTATTTCCTCCGCCGTGTATTCTATCGGCGGAATGACTTTCGCTGTCGCTGCCATTCTCATAACCTCACCGCCCTATCGTGTCCCAATCAATTTCATCGTCAGAAACAAAGCCACTTTCCTCCGCTGCTTTGATACGTTCAGCTTCCTCCGATGTCACCCGTGTAAAATCAGGATCCCACGCAAGTACCAATTTTTTTACAAACTCATACGCAAAACGCTGGTCGTCCATAGGGAGCATATCAAGCATCTTGGCTGTGTCTATTGACAGTGTAGACATTTCCAATTCTCCTTTCCTATTTGTAGATGTCCCCGCGATTACCTATGTCGATAATCAAGAGGATTTCAAGTTTCCTCTCTGTGGTGTTCTTAAATATTATTCTCCATCCGCCAATCCTTAAACGCTTTCGATTATCCGAATAACCTTGAAGGGGTCTAATATCCCCTTCCGGGGGATTCTTGGTCAAGCCAGCGATAGCTTCTCTTATTCGCTGTGCTGACTTTTTTGTTTGGCTGTCTAAATATTTAAGAGCGTCACGAGAATACTTAATTTTCAATAACATCGCCTCGCTTTCTTATGTATCCCTGTTATCATTATATCCTATTGAATAGGAATTGTCAAGCGTTTTCAAAAAAATAATTTCTACATAAATATTACAACGGAGACCATCGCCTCCGCCGCTGTGTGGCATCTTGCAGTCAACCTATGCTTACGAGATGATATAAAACGAAAGGGGGCATCAGCCCCCCCCCTTGTTCGACCTATTATTCAGCGAACCCATAACGCTTCAATGCCGCCGGGTCTATATCAGCTATTGCGAGAAGCCGGGCCGCTCGGTGTTCCTTTGCCGTATTCCCACGCCTCTACCGTCTTTCTCGACACTCCAATTGTCATAGCGAATACGCCTTGCGACATACCGAACCCTTTTCGCGTTTCCCTAATCTCGTCTGCGCTGATTGTCTCGCGCACCGGGACAACCGGTATCCGGGAGGTACGCAACTCTATTTCCCCCTCAGAGTGGTCTAATGCTTCCTGCATTGCTTCGACAAGCCTTTCGCCCTTTCTGCTCATTTTCGCCACCACTCAACCTTGCCATCTTCCTCGCCATAGCTTGCTCATGAAGACGTCTGCCGTTCTCGTTGGATATTCTTAATTGTTCCTCTATTGACAAGTGCTTCCTTTCCTCATATAAGTCGGCTCTTAGTTTATGCAGCTCTTCAATTTTACGAATATCATACGTCTTAGTCATTGTCATCACCTTCCTCTATAAATATTGTTGGCGTTAATATGCTTGGCTGGAAAACCCCCAACCTTCTGTTGACTTCTTGCACCATTTCAATGGTGCGCCTTTTTACAAAATGTTTCATGTTCCAACTCAAAATATACTTGCAACCATATATGCTTGCTATTGCGATATGGCGGCAATCGTTGTAGCTTTCCTCCCTTAAGATGCCAGTTTTCAAGTATTCCTTTGCAAGTAGTATTGTCTCTTCGTTTTCTTCGTTGAAAGTTCTTTCAAGCGTATCAAGACATGAGTATAATTGCTCTCTTAACCCATCGTCACACCTATCGAGTTCTTCATAAACAACGGGCGAAATAACAACCTCATAATCTCCCTGCGCTAATTGTTCCCATAGAACGCGAGTATCATCACGCTTTTCGGGTGCATCGTCAGCCATCAAATGACTAATGACCGATGTATCAAGGTGAATTTAGGTTTAATCATCCCCGATGCTCCTTTCTTCATTATCCTAATATCATTCTATACGAGTTACGAGGATATATCAAGCGTTTTCAAAAAAATAATTTCTACATAAATATTACGGCGGAGACCATCATCTCCGCCGTTGTGTGACTTCTTGCCGTCAAGCAAGGGTTTTGTGTGGACTTTCCCGGAAAGCTCATCCTTACGCTTGTATGTGCGCCATATCGTTGATATGGATGGTGCAGGTTCCGGCTTCTCCAAAGTCAACAATAAAATGCTCGCTGGTTCCGAGGTAATCGTTGTTGGCAAGTCCTGCGATTTTGCCCTCGCTGTTCGGGATGGAGGCGTTGTCCAACGTAACCACTCTGTCGTTCACACGGTAATGCAGGGGCAGATTGTCAACTTCCACAAAATACAGAAACTCCATGCTTTCATCATCGAATCCGGCATCTGCGAGAAATGTTCTTGCGGCTGTCTCGCCGTTGAATATAAGTATTAAGACGCGAAATAAACGCGGGAGAGAAGAGGTCGAAAAACGCGGGAGCTCATAGCCGCAACGAACAACGAAAGACAACGTAAAGACCGCGCAAAAACTTAGCTGTAAAGCCTTTGTTTTTGCGCGGACACTAACACTCCTTTTTTCTTGTGGTTTTTGAGAAAAGGGACACTCGGCACAGTTCGCGCTGATTACGGTCTTTCGGTCTGATTACACCGAACATTTTACTGTCAACGCAACAAACAGGACTGTTTTATTCCCAAGTCCTTTCCCAACACGATTGTAAAATCACTCCGGGAACATGTCCGATATGCAGGGGTGTATTGTTCGGGAGGGTTTAACGCTCGGCTATTTGAAGCTCTTGCTTTAAGGCTGCTTGCAAAATAGATGAGACGTTAATCCCCGCTTTTTCGGCCTCCATGTTCAACCATGAAGGAAGTGATACATTGCGGCGCACGGTTCTTCGCTCGTTTGCCCTGCGGTATTCCGTAAAGTCAATATCAACCATTGAAATAAACTCGTCTGCTTCGCACGTCACATTTTCAAGACCGGAGGGCTTCGGGAAGGGTTTTTTATCGTCCTCCATATCAATACCCATAATCCCGATAGCGTCCCGCGCCATTTCTATTGCTTCCGCTAAATCGTCCCCCTGTGTATCAAGAGGAAAATCCGGCGCATGGGCGGCGTACCCATCCGTTAACTTCGTAAAGACAACCGGATATGCTGTTTTCATACTCTTACCTCCATTCGGTTATTTTTATGGCTGACGGGTTTATTTCAGCCCTCGCCGCTTGATTATTTTTTGAGCTATATGCTCCTTGATTTCCTTTTGCCGGGAAACAGGTTCACAGTCTTTGCCGTTGGTGTAAATATCGTGATTGCCGCCGTCCCGTTTATACCACCATCCGTTTTGCTCAAACAGTTTTATTAAGTCTCTCCGCTTCATAGACTGCCCTCCCTACACTTACATTATACACACTCATTACACAATTGTCAAGTGCTTTTCAAACACACAATGCACTATCCTTCCCTTTTCACTCTACAAGCGTAAGTATGCCATTCCCACCCCTCTGTCCGCCTGCTTGCACTCACAATCATAGCGGCATACCGTCCTTCACGTAGTTTGCGAATATCCAGTTTCGGCACCGCCGTTGCTCCCGTGTATAGTTCCCGAGCGGGTTTGGTGTGTAATCCCAAAAGTGGATGCGTCTTGCCATGAACCACTCGCCGAGCGAGCGTAAAACTGTTTCGCAGGGGCTTGACAAAGCCGGGTGAAAATCCACGCCTGTCTCAACGCATTGGCAAGTAGACAAAGACAGCCTTCCGGTTCAACGTGAGGAGCTTATCAACTATTGCAAATACGCACTCAACATAGAGGATTACGAAATATTCGAGGATGCCGGGTATTCGGCAAAAAACACCGAACGTCCGGCTTATCAACAAATGATAGCGAGGCTCCGCACAGGGGAGTTCTCGCATCTTGTCGTTTGGAAGATAGACCGCATCAGCCGGAATCTGAATGGATTATGGTGGAGGACCATCACATTCCCATTATAGACCCGCAGCAATGGCACAATGTCAATGAGATTTTGAGAGGTAACAGGCGCATTGAGGTTGGAGGCTTGGCTTATAACCGCAAGAACATCCATATATTCGCCGGCCTTTTAACTTGCGGAAACTGTGGCTCTAAAATGGCAGCGCAGCCGAGCAATGTTAGGGCAAGCGGCTGGCGGCCATCTATGTACTCATGCTATAACCGCAGACAGTCAAGCAAATGCACCAACAAATACGTCTCGGAGTCTCGGAGGTCACAGTTTCGGATGGGAGTTTTATCGAGAACGCGTCATACTTCCTGCTTCAACAGTCTTTAATCGGTCAAAGAGACGTAAACTATGAAAATTACGTGCGTGAAATCGACCCACGTATTCTCAAGGATTTTCTGGGGTCCATCGTGCAAAACTTCTGTATTTTGGACGGCAAAATCGAGTCAATCCGGTTCACAAACGGGGTAAGCATAGATTTCTGTATAAAGGCGAAGACTGATAAAAACCCGCAAACGCCCTGTAATCAAGGCACTTTGCGGGTTTCATTGCGTCCAAAAACGTATCTCATAGTATCAGCATCGCATCGCCGAATGAGAAAAAACGGTATTCTTCTTCTATTGCCTCTCGGTAGGCCTCTAAAATTCTTTCCCTTGTGCAAAAAGCCGATACCAGCATCAGCAGTGAGCTTTCCGGTAAATGGAAGTTAGTTATAATTGCATCAATTACATTGAAATTATAACCGGGAGTTATGAAAATTTCCGTTTCTCCCGGACCGGGATTCAGGACACCATTTTGAAATGCTGCCTCCAATGTACGCACTGAGGTTGTTCCCACCGCAATTACCCGGCCTCTCTCTTTGCGGACTCGATTAATTGTCTGTGCGGTGCAAATAGGGATTTCATACCATTCCGAATGCATGACATGATTTTCTATTTCCTCTGATTTTACAGGGCGAAATGTTCCCAGGCCAACATGAAGGGTCACTTCTGCTAAACGTATGCCTTTAGATGTCAGTTTTTCGAGCAACTCAGGCGTAAAATGCAACCCCGCAGTGGGCGCGGCAGCTGAACCGATATGTTTTGAATATACAGTTTGATATCGCTCAGGGTCGCCGGTGGGGTGTGTGATATATGGCGGCAAGGGAATTTCCCCCAATTGGCCTAAAAGTGCTTTATTGCCTTCCCCGCAATTAAAGACTATCTCGCGTTTGCCGCCGGCCAGATGCTTTCCTATGATGCCTGAAAGTTTTCCTCCGCCGAAAATCACACGGCTCCCAGGCGGAAGCCTCCGCGATGGGCGGCATATACATTCCCATTTGCCGTCCCTAATGTCTCTCAGCAAAAGTACCTCACAGGTTCCTCCAGTTTCCTTCTTGCCTGTCAATCTGGCAGGCATAACACGAGAATTGTTCAGTACCAGGCAATCGCCTGGGTGCAAAAATTCTCCAATTTCATGGAAATGTCTATGTTCTGGTTTTCCCTTTTTTCTGTCAATCACCAATAGGCGGCTTTTATCGCGGTATTCTATGGGTTGCTGGGCAATAAGCCTGGGCGGCAAATTATATGCAAAATCACTTGTTTTCAAAAAACAGACCTCCTCCAAAACGTGAGATCAGCAAACCTCCGTTGGTGAAATCATACTTCGCTGGAGCTTTACTATGTTATGTTAACTTGTATTTTGCGGAGTCACACACGCTCTTCCTGCTCTATTTGCTCCTTCAGCCATAATAAAAGTCTTTCGTCCGCTTGTCTGCAGACTTCATCTCTTGGGGAAATTTCACAAAACAGCGAGAAGAGGGCAAGTGCCAGGCGGATGGGGTGATGCCTTATCTTTCCGTTTTTTATCTGGAGCAGCGGACATTCCCTTATATCAATACCCTCTGAGATAAACATTTCTCTGTCAAGTAATGGGGGGGAAGCGTTTTCTTCGGCATATCGCGGGATACACTCCTTTGGGACGGGTGTGCTGTTGACAATGCAAATATCAAAAAGATTCCGGTTGTTTGCATGGCGGGCAAGCTCTCGGGCGTGGTCAAAGCAGGTATATCCTTCTGTTTCGCCCTCCTGTGTCATAATATTGCACAGATATATCCGCAACGCATTGGCATTGTTCATAGCATCGACAATTCCATCAACTAGGAGATTTGGGATAATGCTAGTATAAAGACTCCCCGGGCCTAAAACTATTAAATCTGCCCCTTCAATTGCGCTAAGCACATCACGGTTTGCCTCGGGTTGTTGAGGGTGTAATTTTATTTGTTTAATGCGGCATTTTTGTTTCTTTTTAAATTCTGAAATGCTGCTTTCACCAAATACATGGGTTCCATTTTCAAAAACAGCTTCAAGGGAGGTCGGCTGGCAGGAAACGGGCAGCACCCGACCGGCTACAGCCAAAACATCGCTTAAATGCAAAATGGCCTGGTCAAAGCTACCTGAAAGTCCATAAAGTGCCGCCAAAAAAAGGTTACCGAAGCTCTGCCCTGCCAGCCGTCCATCGGTGAAACGGTAATCAAGCAGCTTTTCCATGGCCGGTTCTGTATTGGCCAAAGCTAAGATACAGTTTCTAATATCTCCTGGCGGAATAATTCCCATATCTTGACGCAAAACCCCGCTGCCGCCGCCATCATCAGCTGTAGTTACTATTGCTGTGATATTTTCAGTACACAGCTTCAAGCCTCTTAGCATGGCGGAAAGTCCGGTACCGCCGCCGATGACCGCTATTCTAATCCCGGAACCCCGGGAAGCCTCCGAATCCATACCGCCACCCCCATACGCCATCAGTTATCACTGACAGGATCCTTGTATATATCTCTGTGGGCTAAAGCCACGCAATACCCAAGCTCCATCAGATATCCAAACAAAGCTCGTGAAATTGCTACACTGCGGTGCCGTCCCCCGGTACAGCCGATTGCCACGACCAGCTCGGTTTTACCTTCTTCAATGTACTGCGGCAAGAGATATGCCAGCATATCCTTCAGCTTTTGCAAAAACTCTTTAGTCTGGGGCATTTTGTGCAGAAAATCACGGACAGGCTCATCCAAGCCCGACAAATTCCTCAGATCTATCACATGATAGGGATTGGGCAGAAATCTCACATCAAACACTAAATCAGATTCCATAGGCAAGCCGTATTTGAAGCCAAAGGATAACACGGTAATTACCATGGGGCGGCTTCGTATTCCCGGCAAAATTTCGGCAATATGATTCCGGATGGCGTTTGAGGAAAGTGTCCCTGTATCAATAATAAAGTCAGATTTCTCACGCAAGGGCAACAAAAGCTCCTTTTCCCTTTGCAGCGTGTCAGGCAACAGCTCACCTTCTTCGGCAATAGGGTGGCGGCGGCGGGTTTCCTTATATCTCCGTAAGATAGTATCGAAATCGGATTCTATGAACACAATTTTATATTCGCAATTCATAGATTTGAGCATATCCAAGGAAGCAAATAATGCAGAAAAATCACTACCGGCGCGTACATCGGTTACCAAAGCCACCTTTTCATATCGGTTGTATAAACCCTTTGCCGCCAAGCACAGCTCCGCAAATGCAGGGAAAAGCTCTGCCGGCATATTGTCGACAGCGTAATAACCCATATCCTCTATAATATTTGCCACCATACTCTTTCCGGAGCCTGAGATGCCAGTAATAATTAGAAGTTCCATTGTATATCTCCCAAAAGGTGTACCTCAGGAGTTAACTCTACACCTGTCTGTCGCTGTACTGTCTGTCGTACGTATTCAGCGAGCTGCATAACGTCCCGGCATTCAGCAGAACAGGCGTTAACGATAAATCCGGCGTGTTTGCGGGAAACCTGAGCCCCTCCGATAGAATATCCCTTAAGTCCGCAGCCATCTATCAACGCTCCGGCAAACCGCTTGGGTGGGCGTTTGAAAAAGCTTCCGGCACTTGGTATGTCTACAGGCTGTTTTTTCTGCCGCTCTTTTGCAAGCTGCTTCATGCGGGCTTGTATATCATCCTGACTGTCAGCCCACAGGGTAAAACTGGCTTCTAAAATCAGCCATTCGGGATTTTCCATGTAAATGCTGTGCCTGTAATCAAAGTCATGGTCATCTATTTCTATGATATTTTGCCCATCGAAAACCCTAACCCAGTCAACAACACCTGACATTTCACCGCCGTATGCTCCGGCGTTCATCAAAACACTGCCGCCAACCGAGCCGGGGATTCCTGCAGCCCATTCCAGCCCGGAATAACCCTGACGCGCCGCAGCTTGGGCAAGTGCGGGAAGCCCTACCCCGCATTCGGCCGTGATAATGCCGTTAGTACTAATCGTTACTTTTGTCATTTTAGCGGTGTGCAGAACAATTCCCTTAACCCCGCCATCGGAGCAAAGGGTATCGCTGCCCTTCCCAACATAGGCTATGGGAACATGATGTTCCCTTGCCCAGAGAATTATATTCATTGCCTGCTCTGCGTTTTCAGGCGATACAACAAACTCAGCCGGACCGCCTATGTTGAAGGTAGTCAGACCGCGCATGAGTACGTCTCTTCGGACATTAGGGCATAACGAAACAAGTTCTTTGTACAAGGATCAGGCACCATCCCTTCAAAAATTGAGAGGCAATTTACATAGTTCAGGATTTCTCAGGCGATTCCTCCGGCGAGTGTGCTGCAAAATATTTATTTATGCCCTCGGTAAATTCCAGTGCTGCATTGTATCCCATTTTCTTATGGCGGTTATTCATTGCCGCTACCTCAATAATTACGGCAAGATTTCGCCCGGGTTTTACAGGCACGGTGAGCGAAGCGATGTTAATACCTAGAATATCGGTCGTTGTTTCATCCAATCCAAGCCGATCATACACCGCATCATCCCTCCAGTGTTCAAGGGTGATAACCAAGTCTATTTTTTCTGTCATCTTGACTGCTCCGACACCAAATATACGGCGTACATCCACTACTCCGATTCCCCTTAGCTCAATGTAGTGCCGAATAAGCTCAGGCGATGATCCTACAAGGGTTTTAGCTGAAACCTTCTTGATTTCAACTGCATCATCAGCTATAAGGCGATGACCACGCTTGACCAATTCAATAGCTATTTCGCTTTTGCCCACGCCCGAATCGCCCCAAAGCAACACACCCTCGCCGTATACCTCCACCAAAACGCCGTGCCGGGTAATACGCGGGGCCAAAGAGACATTGAGAGATGCCACAATAGCACTCATTATTCCGGCAGTGGACTCCTTAGACATCAGCAAAGGGGTGTTATAAATCCGCGCCATTTCTATGCACTCGTCAAACGGCTCAATTCCGCGAGAGATAATGAGTGCAGGAATATTCTTAGAAAGTAATTCGCCAAAGATTTTCCGGCGTTCCTCATACGTATATTGTTTCAAAAAATTGGCTTCAACTTTACCTATGATTTGAATCCTCATAGGGTCAAAGTAATCAAAAAAACCCGCAAGCTGAAGCCCCGGACGGTTAACGTCAGAGGTAACAATTTTGATCTCATCCAAATTAGGCGGTGCGTAAAACGTCTCTAAGTGAAATTCTTCAATCAGAGATGTAAGCGGCACCGAATATGGGTACTTGTTTTGCGAATGTTCCAAAAAAACATCGCCCTCCCTATCATTAAAATTGGTCTGTCTGCAAAATCGGCAACTCAAAGCCGCTGTCAAAGGTGTATTTATTTACGGAAATGGGTACTCCAAAAGGCTGCCGACCACCTTCGGAATCTGTCCAGAAAAGATTTTCTTCCGGCAAATCCCCCTCGCAGCACTCTAAAATATCTGCGACAACTGCCGAAGCCGTGGGCAGCTTGCCTGCCCCCCTGCCGAAAAACATAACCTCCCCGGTAGCACTGCCGGTAACCATAACTGCGTTGAATACATCGCTCACCATGTAAAAAGGGTGACTGCGCGGAACCAAATAAGGTTCAACCGAAGCCTGTACAGCACTCTCAGCACAGGAAACCCTCCCCAAGAGCTTAACCGCGTATCCCTTTTTACGCGCCTCCTTGATTACCTCAAGTGTAATTCCGGCGATTCCTGTTACCTGGACATTTTGGGGATAAACGTGCTTCCCTAAGGCGATGGATGCAAGTATACAAATTTTCCGGCAGGTATCCTTGCCTTCAATATCGGCCGCTGGGTCGGCCTCCGCGTATCCCTTTTGCTGCGCCTCAAGCAGAGCCTGATCAAAACCGAGGGAATCATTTTCCATGCGAGTAAGTATGTAATTGCATGTACCGTTCATAATGCCGGAAATTTCGGTAATACGATTGGCACTCAGACAACGGAGCATAGGGCGGACAATAGGGATGCCCCCGCCAACACTTGCCTCAAACAAATACTTCACGCCGTTCTCCTTTGCCAAACGCAAAAGTTCGGCACCATGAACCGCAACAAGCTCTTTATTAGGTGTAACAACGTGCTTGCCAGATAAAATTGCCCGTTTGGTAAACTCGTAAGCCGCACCGATTCCGCCGATTGTTTCGGCAACAATGCTTACCTCGTCATCATTCTCAATTAGGGAAAATTCCTTAATAAAGTTCCCATTTACACCCACGAAATCACGGATGTCAAGAATATACTTAACCTCAGGTATATCTCCCTGGCGCAAACGGATGCATCCTGCATGTTTGCCCAGTATTTCCACTACCCCTGAGCCTACAACTCCAAATCCCAATACCGCAATCTTACTCATCTTCCGTATTACCTTCTCTCCTCTAAAGAACTGTGCCTGAAACGATTGTATCATAGCGCACCAGCAATTCCACCCCACTATCCTCAATGTAAGTGCCAGGAGAATGTGAACAGAAAATGCTCACCTTGAAGAATAAGGGCTGGCTGCTGTGGGCAGCTCCGTGCTTTTCATCCTGGTCCGCCGTATGACAAGGCTTTATTTCATTCAGTGACATTATGGGTTATACTTCTCCGGCTTAGGGTATTTTGCACCGAAGGTATCAACTGTAACCGTTTTGATTTTATGCTCCTTAAGCGGGCGGTCGATCGGATCTGTTTCTGTTGCCGAAATAACCAATACCTCATCCATACCGTCAATCACCTTGCCGAATGCGGCGTATTCTCCATTCCAAAAGGTGGTTGAATCAGTGTCGCAAATAAAAAAACCGCTGCTTGCGCTGTTGGTATAAGGGTTTCCCATGCGTGCCATGGATACCGTCCCGGCAATATGGCTTATGTCGTTGCCATCAAACCCATTGTCGGCAAATTCGCCGCGTATAGTGTAACCCGGCTCAATAAATTCGTTGCCGTCATGGCTCCCTCCTTGGATCATCATATTCTGGATAACACGGTGAAAAATGGTGCCGTCATAAAAACCCTGCTGTGCCAAATCAACAAAATTGCAGACCGTATTGGGGGCCTTATCAGGGTACATCTCAAAAACAATTTTGTTGCCGTTTTCCATAGTTATTGTAGCCTCCGGATTTCTTGCATTTTTGGGCATTGATGCTTGACAAGAGCCGAGAATGACCATTGAGATCAACATAAGCGTCCATACCAATACACGGCTCACTTTCATTTTATCCATTACAACATACCACCTTTATAAATTTTTTTTGATTGCAAAGAGCCACAGGTGCTATAGTATCATCATTTAGCCGTGATGTCAAGGTGGTTTTTCTCATCATTTAAATTTGACATCCGGTAAGGGCTTGTGATACCATATTTCGCGATGATCATTGTGGATATAGTTCAGCAAAAAATCCGGGCCGATTGTGACTGGTGTTTCCTGGCTTGGTCGAATTGCACAAAAGAGGAAGTGTGAGTTTGTGCATAATTCACCCTAAAGTTCCTGTGAAAACCTAACGATGTAAGAGGTAAGCGGGATACCGCTGATAATAAGGGCTGTAAAGTCCCAAAGGAGAGTGTTCCAAGATGAAACAGAAAACAGGACAAGCATACAATCTCACCGCATTAACCCTAGCTTTGGTGCTGTTGCTAGCCATGCTGCCGGCTTCGGCTGCCACCGCCAATGATCCCATTCCACAAGACGCTTTGAGCAAAAAAGGAGTTCTATATGCTGATTCAGCTGAAGATTTAGGGGTTAAATTACCCATTTACAGTACCGCGGGACAGGACAAAGACGAGGCAGAGCCGTACGGAGACATTGATGAATATTTGCTGGAAACAGAATATTTTATTTTTGATGAGAGCCTTCAGGGGTATCTGTTTCAGAATATCGCCCCGCCTACTTTCCGTGTGTTTATGGAACGCATGGATTTACTGTATGATGCCATGGTTGATTTGACGGGGGGAGTACCCTATGGCGGTGCAAAGATAACTATAACTTCAGGCGGAGACGGCGACCACGGTTTACAGTGGATTTATGGCAACAGACCTTATATTTACTGGAATCTAAAATGGATTGGGTATATACTTGGCGGCATTCAGGAGGACAATGCGAACGATTGGTGGTTCAGGGGTACAGCCCACGAGCTGGGTCATCTGTTCGACGGAGGATTCGGAGATCTATGGACATACAATGGCGAAGGCTTAGCATCTTTCAAGGCTTTTTATGCTATTGAAAAATGCGGCGGCATGATGAATGGTAAATCAACCATGACTATGCTTACACATGAAGGGTTAGATGACCATCATGATGACCTCAAACCATTTATACATCCGTTATTTGCAGAAGACTTTGATCTTGGGTGGCAAATATTAGGCGATACGTTCAGTTCGTACTTTGATTTAGACTTCCCGATAGATGAGGAACTTGCCTCAGGGAGCTACAAGTTAGCGGAATTTTTAACTCGTTTAGTGGATGTTGCTTCCGATCATGGGGTTGATATTAATGAATACTGGTCTGCCGGCACAAAAAATAAATATCAAGAAACCATAGATGCAGTTGCAAACAACACATCAATGAGGATAGTTATCGGACCAGGGAAACCAAACGCTGGTGATCAGCTTACCCTCTCTGTTTATAATTGCCCTCATGCACTAACTGTAAGTATACAAGGTATATGGAATGCTACCAAATGGGAGCGGTATCCCGGCTACAGCAATAGGCGTCTTACGCTCGCGGCGGGAGATAATATCGGACTGCCGATTGGTCTTACAATAAAAGAGGCGGATATTGGCATATCATTCGGGGTTTATATAACCTTTGATGGCGGATTTTGGCCTAATGAATGGTACTGGAGCAATACTGTGCAGGCACCTGAAGAGGAATACGCCCGGCTGCTTCTTAGCAACACAGAACCTTTAGCAGGAGATACCATAGGCTTGTACTGGCTTGACGATCCGCCTGAGCAAAGAGCCTACCAATGGAGCCGCTCACGGAACAATTGGGAGTGGCAGAATATTAACCTTGCTGATGCAGGGTCGTATTCCAACCGGTATGCCGCACAGAAAAGCGATGTAAACTATTTTCTGCGCTGTGCAGTGACAGATGGAAACGGAAAGACCCTCTACTTATCAGATGTTTCCAAGCAAGTTAAAGACAATGCCGATATTGCACCTGATGGAGGTGTTATTACCCCTTCCGCCTGCACTGACTGCGGGAAAACCCACTGTGAATGTGAACCAGGTGAAATTTGTGATGTCTGCAAAGAAGTGTCCTGCGTATGCCTGCAAGAAGACGTTATTATTAATTCGGTAACACATCCGGCAACGGCAAAAATCAACCTGACCAACGAAACCATTGACATTCCCAGTGATTTTAACATACAGGCTTACAGTGTTAATGGCGGGGGAAAGTGGAAAAAGTGGCCGACAGGCAAAACCGATGAAGCTATTAAAATAAAGATTAACAAGCTTATTCCTAAACTTTTTAATAAAAATTTAAACCTTCATCTGTCGGACCAGTTAAACAACAAAGGAAAGCCGCTGACCAAAAATGTAGACCCGTCAACAACCATCAAGTTCCCGGCAGTAGAAGCCCGGCCTAAGCTCAAGCCTAAGCCCAAGCTTTTTATAGGCAGCACAACTTGGCAGCTTTCAACAAACAAAAAGTTATATAACAAACCTATAGGTGATTTTGAATGGGCGAATACCGTTGAGGGTAAAGGCAAAATTATCTTGGGTCAATGGGTCGGCATACCAGATGCCGGACTCGTCAAGCCGAGTGTAAAAACAACCTACTGGGTACGCACAAAGCCGCATAAAGACGGTGGTAAATATATACCTGCCTGCAAGACTATTAAGTTTAAAGTGAAATAAAATGCAGGGGCGGATATCATCCGTCCCACGCCCTTGCTTGTGCAGGGTGACAGATAGTTGCAAAGGGGTTGGCGCATGAGCGTAAAGTGGAAAGTGTTTAAATATTTAGTCGGATTTTGCCTGATGCTTGTTGGGTTGATTTGGCTGTTTCAAATTGGGCTTTTAGATGTGTTTTACCGTCAAATCCGGCTTGGCGGGCTAAAGCGGGAGTCGGCTGGTTTTGCATCAGCTTTGGAAGACAGTGATTTAACTGAACGTTGGGAAACAGGCAGTAAATTTTTGATTTTGCACTCCGATGGCATCGGAAAACTGATGAACGCGCTTGAATTGCAGGGTGATCTGCGAGTAGAGCTTTGGTCGGAGGCTCAGTCGTATGTATTTACCGGAGGCATATGGGAGGGTCAGGCATCCTCACAGTATACATTTTCACAAAAGCTGTCCTATGCACAAGCGGCAGTGGAAAAGGGCGGGGCGGTGTATGATTTTACAACATCAGAGTCTGCAGCCTCCGGGCATAAGAGGGAATATGCTCTTTGTGCCCATGTAATCCCTGCTCGGAACGGAGACTATATTTTGATGCTGGTTGACACCAACCTTACGCCAGTAGGAGCTGCAAAGAACGCTTTGATGATACAGCTTATGATAATCAGTGCATTTATGATGATCATAGCCGCGGCAATGGCCTTTGTGATTGCCGAGCGTGTCTCCAATCCGATCAGGCAGTTGGTTTCGGGGGCCAGGGACTTAGGGCGCGGGCAATATGATGCCTCATTCAAAGCCGATGATTACAGTGAAATCGCCGAATTGTCCGGCGAGCTGGCAAAAACAGCAGCAGAGCTGGGGAAAACCGATAAATTACGCCGTGAGTTGATTGCTAATGTGTCCCATGATCTGCGTACCCCCCTTACCCTCATTACGGGCTATGCTGAAATGATACGTGATCTGCCCGATGAAAACACCCAGGAGAATATGCAGGTTATTATAGGCGAAACTCGTCGTCTTACCTCGCTGGTAACCGGGTTGCTTGACATTTCACAGTTGGAAGCAGATACAGTCAGGTGGAATATGCAGGAGTTTAATATTACCAAGGAAACAGAGGGCGTAATTGTGAGATTTGCCGAATTTTGCAAGGAAGAGGGCTTTACAATACGCTTTGCTCAATCCGGACAGGCATGGGTTAAGGCGGATTTATCGCGTATTATGCAGACTGTGTATAACTATATCACAAACGCAATCAACCATACCGGAGAGGATAAGCTGATTTTAGTAAAGCAGTATATCGGCAAAAAAACAGTTACTATTACCGTTACCGATACCGGTATGGGAATAAGCCCGCAGCAGGAGCCGTTTATCTGGGACAGATATTACAAGGCAAGTGGCAATCACAAGCGCAATGAGATGGGTTCTGGACTAGGGCTTTCAATCGTAAAAAACATCATGCGGCGGCACCCGGGGGCATCTTTCGGGGTACACCCGGGCGAAACCGGCGGCAGTACATTTTGGTTTTCGCTGCCACTGTTGGGGGAAGACCACTCTTCGCCTTGACATCACAAGCTTAGAAATGTAGTATAACGGAACTATTCCCTGTAAATTTAATCAGGAGGTGTGTGCCTTGAAAAACCACCTAATGCCGCTGACCTTAGCTATAGCGTTGCTTCTTTCTGGCTGTGTCTCTTCTTTGGAGCGGGAATATATCGTTAAAACGCCAAATGTTCCACAGAATGCCGGGGATCTGGCTCAGGATGAAGTGTCAGTATCCTCCAAGCAAGACGTAAAAAATGCCGTTATCCAAATGGCATACAGCGGCATTATCCGCAAAGACATAAGTGCAGTTAATTACGCGGGGAACTTCAGGGCTGATTTACGGGAACTTCTGACTGAAATTTTAGCGGAACCCATTATGGGTTACGCTGTTGCCGGGGTAGTGCCGTATGAAACAATCTCGGCCGCCTCTATAACAATTGTGTACAAAAAAGACATTGTTGACCTTACAACAATAAAAAGAGCTGCAACTGCCGAGATCTTTTACTCGGCAATGAGCGAGGCGTTAAACGAGTATAAAACAAAAGTAGTTTTAGATATTCCCTATTATACTGCCGACAAATATAATGTTGAGGATACCCTGCATTTGATTTATCGCGATAATCCCCAAGCAAGCGTGGTTTTCCCGGAAATTTCGATAAGGCAGTATCCCGAGAGTGGAAATCACAGGATTTTCGAGATTGATTTGTATTATAAAGCTCCCCACCAAGAGCTAGTTGCTAAAGCAGAGAAAATGCGGCAGCAAGCTGATGAATTGGCAGACAAATGCCCGGAAAATCTTTTTCTGCCCGAGCAAAAAGCACTCTGGCTGTATGAGGAGCTGCGCGATTCGGTGAAATGGGATGCAGATGCTGAAGGCAATAATGCCGATAGCCATACTGCCTACGGAGCGTTGGTTGAGGGTAATGCAGTAAGCGGCGGATATGCCATGGCATTCAAGCTTTTGTGCCGGCGGTTTGACATTGAATCTATGGTTATCCAGGGTAAAAAAGGCACAGAAGAGTATGCCTGGAATTTAGTGAGGCTTGGCGAGTCTTGGTATCACGTGGATATTGCCGGCGATGTTTTAAATGGGGATATTATCGGCTTTCTCGAAAGTGACAAAGCTATGCAAAAGAATTATACATGGAGCCGCGCCGATTACCCCGCTGCAAAAAATGGGACGCTGACCTATGATTTGATTAATGATGGTATTGGCACTTGACACTACGCTATATGTAGCATGGCATAGTGATGATGCTTGCAACGATGTGAAGTATCAGGCTGAATTATGTCCCCCTACGCCACAAACGGCAGGGAATTAGGCTCGAAGAGATTAAAACAAAACGATAGGAGGTTTTTCATATGTTACAAGCACTTTTCAACGTTGTATCTAAATTCCCTGTTTTACTGGCGTTTTACCTTTTGGTACAGCCCTTTTCGATGCCGTTTATGCAAATATGGGCACACGAAGACCCTGACACAGAATATCCGCATGACCCAGTCACTGTTGATTTGTCTGACGGAAAACCAACATGGAAAGTGGCATGGGTTGTCGTTCCTCAAGTCATTGTAAAGGTTGAGAATCAAGAAAGGACTGTAAACTACCCGGCGGAATGGAAAACTTTTTTCTTTGATGCCGCAGAACGCTTTGAAAATTATGTCGAAGAACACAGCAATTATGCTGTAGATGTTCAAATAACAACAATTACTATAGAGGAAACGCCCGAATTCATAAGTGCGCATAAAAAGAGGATATCTTTACGTCCGAGGATTGCGGAAGAACTGCAAAAGTTAGGGGTAGAGGATAAATATACTCTTGAAGAATATGATTCTTGGATGGTCGGGTGGCCATTTCACCTTAGTACCGCTAATGGAAAAACGGATTATACCAATGCAAACTACCACTTGGACAATGGGCTGACAGGTGGAAGATTGCTTAATGGCACGGCATACAGAGGGAGCAGGGAGGCCTACATCAATGCCAGCAATGACAAGAGTGTCGAAACTATGTTTCGCACAATAATTCATGAGTTTTTACACTTATCCGAATATTGGTTCCTTGACAACCTTAAGTATCCGTTACCATACAGACTTAAGGATGATAGTGCGCTGCATAACCTAAAGCACTTTGGATATGATGACTCCAAAGCTGCTGATGGAGGCAGGAAGTTTTATGAAAACTGGCTCTCATACTCCATCGCTGATCCTAAAGCTTCGGGAAAAATGCTGGGCATTCCTCCTGAAGCTTGGCAAAGCACGCCTACCAAGGGCGTTGCCATAAAAATTGAGCAGAAGGACGAAAGTGTTACTGTTATTTGCCATATCCCATATGGGGAAATCCTTGAAGAGTTCAATTTGCCTTCCAGTGACACGGCTTTTGACGGTTGGTCATTCGATTCCGATCGCATAACCACGGTAAGCCTCCCTATGATTGTTGACCGGCACATCACCATGTATCCCAAATGGAAGGACGTTTCCTATAATCATACTGCGGTACTCGATATTTCTGGCAAGTGGTACATAGATTTGAGAACTGAAACGTTACACAGTCCGTGGAGCATCCCTATTGAGGCCTGCGCTGCAAACGGAAAGTGGAAAAAAGGCATCCCAAACATCGCTAAAATTTTAAACAAAGCATCAAATCTCCAACTCGCAGCCAAGTATAACAATAAAACCAAAACGCCGATAGGTGAAGTTATCGCTTTTCCAGCCATACAGGGTCGGCCTAAGACAGAAAAACTTAAGCCATGCTACAACGCAGACACTTGGACGGCGAAAACTAAAGCTGGAGCTGCGCCAGAAGGGAATTATGAATGTGCTGAAATAATCAGCAAAAATGTTCCTGTTGATGAACTGGCAACAAGCACGGACATCTTAGAGTTCGACAAGAAAAATTATGTTACCGATTGGCGTACCAATGCAGGGAAGGAATTTGCCATACAACTAGGCCGGGAAAAGAAAACATATCTATTTCGCACTGCGCCGGTAACAGATATAAATACAGGAACGTACATTCCTGCCGGAAAGGCTTTCAAGGTTAAGCCTAAAAATTTCGGAAAGAAACCAAGTTTCGTACTGAATAAAGGGAATCTAAGCCTAAAGAAGGGTTATACCTACGTTATTGGGGAGGAGATTCCGATATCGCTGACGGCCAAAGCAAAGCTAACCATCTCCGACTTACCAGAAGAAATGGGAAAGATTACAATATGGAAAACTGAAACGGGTAAGAAGCCCCGCAGCGAAAAACAAGAGATCGCACTACGGTGAATTACAGTGATATATTATCCCGATGCTTAGAGGTCGATTTATTTTGCAGTATCGTTTGTGCCGGAATAGTATGATTTTAACATAAATATTACCTCGGCAAAGCTGTAAAACTCCTCCAAAAATTAAAATTCACTCTTGGCCAAAAACCCAAGTGCGTTATGAACAAAGGGGCCTCGTTGTGGTAAAATCGGTGGTATATCTTGCGAAAAGAGGGGAGCTTCAAATTGTCTCATCAAAATAAAAAGCTAAAAAGAAACATATTGTCATAGGAGTCATTGCTCTCATAAGTAAATGCTCTTGCCCTGGTTTTTAACACGGCGGTCTTGACGCTGACATCGTAGCGTGATATACTTGCGCAGGAATACAGATGCGTAAAGAGAAAGGTAACGGTCTTTTTGCGGATATGCGTTGATGAGGAGGATAGCCTGATGAAAAGGAGAATTTTACTTTATGTTGTATGGCTAGTATGTGTTATTCTTATGACCGGGTGTAAACCAAACCCGCTTGCTCAATCGGGCAATAACAGGAATGATGGGACTATGCTAACTACCTTTGAATATGAAAAAAGGGATGGAGAAATTGCTGTGGTATGTCACTTTGGCATCCCGAGTATCATTCCCAATGACGATGGCACGGATTCCATTATGATGACCGGCCTAAGCAATACATATGAAACCTTTGGATTGCCATTTCTCACCGTCAAATTGGCTTTGCCCAAAGATTCCGCTATCGAAGCTGTGACAGCTTCATGGGGAGAAGAAGCGGCTATTAACGATGTTGTCCTGCGTGAAAACGAGTATGAAGCAACTGAAGATTCCGCGAGTAAGGATAATTCCCTTGCTGATACTAAAAATCAGTGGATGGCATCCGCTTCAGTTCAGGAGTTTTATGGGGTTCGTGTTGCCTATGTGACGGTGTTCCCTGTCTCCTATCAGCCTGAGCAAAAACTCGTTTCATATTGCGGCAATGCCAAGGTGCTGCTTTCACTGAAAGAGAGCAAATGGAATCTCTCTCGCTTTGATTCTGATGCAGAGCAAGAGATTAAAGAAATTGTTGACAACCCCGGGGATGTCGGGGATTATATATAGAGAGCACCTCTAAAAATTATATCACAAGGAGATGTTGCGCATGAAAAAGCAAATCTTATCCCAGGCAATTGCATTCTTCCTTATCCTTACATTTGCTCCTTTAGAGATTGATGGGTCGGCTGCGTCCGATTCCGGCATCAGCCTGACATACTCTTTTGGGGAAATTGTTTTTGAAGAAGGCGAGAATGGTCAGGTCGTTTCCATTGAGGGGACAGAGAAGGTCAATGGTGCCGGAAAGCCCAACCTACCCTCTAAGCCTGTATCAATACTAATCCCGGCAAATAAACATGTCAAGTCTGTATCGGTTAATGGAACAGGGCTCAAAACCTATACAGGCATGAAGGTAGAGCCGGCTCGCAATGAAACCTCTTTTGCAGGGGACTCCAGCGGCAAAGACAGCAAGTTTGTGCATGACACACCCATATATTCCGGCAAGGAAAAGTACCCAGCCGATTACCACACGGAAGGTTCCATGACTGCCATACGGGGATACTCCGTTTTTACCATGGTTTTATATCCCGCATCATATCAGGGAGGCACTTTGCAGTACGCCTCAAATCTGTCGGTTACTTTGGAGCTTGAGAAATTACCAGAGCCGCTTTCTGATCTGACCTATGTGCCTGATAAAAGTGATGAAGTGTTTTTGGACAGTGCGGTGCAAAACCTCTCTGCTGCGCAAACATATTATGAAATCACAACCACACCGAAATACTCATCGGGTCTGCTCCTTAGCGGCAAAGTAGATTATGTCATCATTACACAAGACTCTTTGAGGCCTTCTTTCGAGGCTTTGGCGCGGCACAAAAGATCAAAAGGATTAACCGCACAGGTGGTAACGGTTTCATCAATTTATAACAGATATTCTGACCGTGGCCGGGATAATGCAGAGAAAATACGAAACTTCATCAAAGATTCCTACAATAACAACAGCCTTACATATGTCCTTTTGGGGGGATGTGCCGGAAGCAACTACCCCATAGTTCCTGCGCGCCTTTTATATTGCGCTCAGGTGAGCAATGAAGGCACTAACAGCATTGCCGCCGATATGTACTACGGTTGTCTACAGGGAGACTTCGACAGCAATGGAAACGGTGTTTTCGGGGAGGCTGATGACGATGTTGACCTTACTTATGATGTTTATGTAGGCCGCGCACCAGTTTCTACTGTAGCTGAAGCGCAAAACTTTGTGGCAAAAACAATTAACTATGAAAAACGAAAAAAATCCCAAAAGGTTTCTTTTGTGGGGGAAGTTCTTCAGGGCAATTCAGATGGCTGTGCCTCCGAGTTAGCGGCTGATGCACAAAATGATATTGCTTCTAAAACACTGACAGATAACCTCAGAAAACTGCGCGATACAAAAATCAAAGAAGAATATGCCGCGCTATACTATGAGGCGGATGGTTTTATAAGGAGCTTGCTTCTTGGTGACCCAAAGCTTTTGCTAAATTTTTCATCAACCTTAGTTAAGCACCACAAAGCTGTTGCGGGCTATCTGTCAGGCAAAAGCACCGGCTATACTATTACACAGAAAGATGTCGCCGGGCTTCGTGAGCTTTGCGGCCGCCTCAAGGAGGAAGCTGCAAGGAGCGATTACGCCTACAGCGGCAGAGGGTTGATTATTGATGAATTAGAATATCTGGATTCCTATCTGCAAAGCTGTGCGGGCATGACCCTGCAAAAAGCCCTTGACGGCAGCCGATATACCACATCATCACCGCCGTCACGGCTGGCAAATTACATTTTCGGCGGGGATTATTTAGATGAGATTAAAAACACACAGACTAAAAGCAGAATAAGCAGCAGGGATTTTAATACAAAAGGCTTTCCAAGCAGCTTTGTCAAAGAAACACTTTATGACAGGGACAGCCCTAACTACAAATGGAAAAAAAGCCAGGTCATTTCTCTTATGAATTCCTCGCCGGAAATAGTCAATCATCTTGGGCACGCTAACGTTGACAGCCTGATGAAGTCTGCCTCCAGTGACATGAAATCACTAAAAAACAAAGAAGCATTCTTTTTCTATTCACAGGGTTGTTATGCCGGCTCGTTTGACCACATAAAACCCAATGGAAGCCAGCATTCCGGTCATAGCATTGCCGAAAATTTAGTCGTCAGCAGCGCAACGGGCGGTGCGGTTGCCGCTGTTGCCAACTCACGGTATGGTTGGTACAGCACAACCGGAACAGATGGTGCATCCCAAGCGTACCATAGATATTTCTGGGACAGAGTATTCAGCTCATCGGCAAACAACCGCAACCTAGGTGCCATGCTCGCACGGTCAAAGCATTATTTTATCGAATACCTGAGCGGGCATGACCGGAGTACAGTAATGCGCTTTTGCTACTACACCATCAATCTTTTAGGCGACCCGGAAACCCTGCTTCTTGACTCGGCCAAAGCTGCAAATGTTTCTGCCAAAGGCGTCACCATAAATGTAGGAAAGAGCTTGATACTCTCTAAAGGCAAAAGCGTTAAGCTGAAGGCTTTTGCCGCTCCTGTTCACACAACAGACTCCGTTACGTGGAAAAGCTCAAAGAAAAAGGTTGTCTCGGTTAATAAAAAGACAGGGAAAATTAAAGCCAAAAGACCTGGGAAAGCCAAAATTACAGCCAAGGCATCCGGCGGCAAAAAGAAAACTGTCAAGATAGTCGTCCCTAAAAAGGACAAAAAAACAAAATCCATTACCCTTAATAAGGCCTCACTTTCTGTTGTCAGGGGCAAAACGGCAAAACTGAAGTCTAAGATTAAGGGTTCCAAGGCCGGGGAGAAATGGTACTCATCAAATATACGAGTTGCCACTGTAGATAAAAAGGGCAAGGTGTCTGCAAAAATGGCAGGAAAGTGTGTTATATACTGCCGGACGGCCTCAGGAAAACAAGCCAAAGCAAATGTGACAGTAACCAGGCCTGACCTCAATTGAAGGTATCTCCGAAACACGGTCACCGCATTTACTTTTTTCAGTCAGCAGATACGACACGCTGGTTTGATAAGGGTGTTGCAATGCAAAATGGCAAAAAATTCTTTGTTTGCCCTGATTGACAAGGCGAATCAGGGCATGGATTTTAATGATTTATACAGCAATATCGAGCAGGAGGATTGATGATTTTGAAAACATTGATACTTTTTCATTCCTACACAGGCAAAACAAAGGCCCTAGCCGAGCGTAAAGCGGCTGAGCTTATGGCGGATATTGAAGAAATCAAGACGGTAAGAAGACCGTCTAAGTTCGGTGCGTTTGTGGTCGGCATTCCTAGTTCGATTGGCCGCAAAAAAGCAAAAATCCATCCTATCAAGTCATCGTTTGATGAATACGATAAAATCGTCTTGATGTCCCCTGTTTGGGCCGGTCATACCACGCCAGCGGTCAATAGTGCCATTGACTGTATTCCGTCTGGCAAAAGGGTTGAGGTTATTATGGTTTCCTCGTCTGGGGAAACAGACGAATCCGCAGACAGGATAAAAGCTCTGATTTACAATCGGGGCTGTGAGGTCACGGATTATACTGACGTGAAGGCATAGAGGGTTGAAGCCTTGAAAATTAAAACTTTATTGCTTATTTTCATGTTTTTTCTTTCCGCTTGCGAATCAAGTCAACCGCAAAATTTAGAGTCTTTTACTGAAAGTACAAATGAAGAAATAGGATGTGTCGAGCTTATCCACAACGGAAATACCTATCGACCATTTGGTGTGCTGCCAGACAGGAAATTGCGTGATATTCAAATCGGATTGCGTAACAACGATGCTTCTCTACCCATTTACTCTGTCAAAGGCTATAATTCTGCGGATTGGATAATCGAGGTAGAAACTGGTTTTATGAGCGGCAACGATCTGCTGTACAGAAACATCAGCGTTCAACAAGTCCCTGATGAGTTTGAGGAGCATCGTGATTACAGCTTTGATGCGCCAAAACAGACTGACCGCAACGAATGAAAGAAAAAGTATTAAAGGTGATGGGCTGATGGTGCAAACAGGGAAAACCGAGATCGACATCCACGGCATGACCGTTTCGGATGCAAAACATAAATTAGAGCGGTTGATTGCCCAAGCTCCGCCGAATGTGGAGCTTGTAGTCATTCACGGCTACAGCGGCGGAAATGCTCTTTGCAATATGGTGAGAAAAACACTGAAAAGCAAACGGATTAAACAGAGGATTCTCTCAATGAATCCGGGCGAAACAACGCTGATTATTGACTAAAAGAATTAACCGTTAACACAAAGACCGTGCCAAAGGCCGGAGTGCTTATATTTTCATTGACGAAATTTATCCCTTGTTTCAGCATGAGCACAGTGCCAATTTCCTGTTTGCCCCATGGAAAAGGGTGCGGAAATACGAGGCATCTTGTACTGGCATCACGCAGAATGTGGACGATATGTTGCAGTCCCATACCGCCCGGACAATGCTGGCCAACAGTGAGTTTATCGTCATGCCGAACCAAGCCGGGGGAGGTTTTTGTGGAGGAATAGATTCGCACGATTGAGGGCGGGACGATGCCCTGCCCTCAATCGTGTTTGATTTGTGTTCGCAGGCGTTCCCAATCTGCCCAAAATCTTTGTTGAGCAGTACCTTCAAAATCGGATGGCGGCAATTTAGGTGAACATTTTTCATAAAAAGATTTAATTTTATCGGCAAACTCGAATACAGCATCCCGGTACTGCTCGAAAGATATTGTTGTTTGCATATTTGAAGATGTTGTGAGTGTGACAATATTATTTTCACGCTGAACAGACCAGTCAATACCGTTCGGGCAACCGCTAATAACAAGCTCGTTTGTTTTCTCATCTATGAGAACAAGCTTTGCCAGGGTATAATATCCAATTTCTGAAAATATTTTATATTCTATTTGCGTCCACACAAAAATCGTGCTACAATGGGGGCGTTCGCATTTTTTCTGCACAGAAACGAGGAAAGATATGAGTACACCGAAAAACCAACCAAATCCAAATGTGACGTACCCTGTTCCGGGCGAGTATGGACAAGGCCTGTTTGATGTGACCTACATTAAGCCAACCATTACCCGCCCTAATATTTTAGTAGGGGATTTTTCCTATTACAGTGGTAAGGACTTCGAGAGCCGTGTCACACATCACTACGAGTTTTACGGAGATAAGCTGATTATCGGGAGGTTTTGCCAGATTGCGGCAGGAGTGGAGCTTGTGATGAACGGTGCGAATCACAAAATGGGCAGCGCAAGCACATTCCCATTTTATATTTTTGAGGGATGGAAACAAGATGTGCCGCCGCTACCGGATATGCCCTGCAAGGGCGATACTGTCATTGGCAATGATGTGTGGATTGGTCAGAATGCAGTAATATTGCCAGGGGTTCATATTGGCGATGGTGCCGTTGTCGGGCTGAACAGTATTGTCGGTAGCGATGTCGAGCCGTATACAATCGTTGCGGGCAACCCGGCAAAATTTGTCCGAAAACGCTTTGACAATGAACTTATAGAGCTGCTGCAAGCATTCAAATGGTGGGATAAACCGATTGATGAGATACAGACGTTAATTCCAATGCTCAACGATGGAAATTTAGAGCGGGTAAAAAATGCGATAAAGGAACGCTTATGACTATATTTGAGTTTCCACAGGAGGACGATCTATGTTCACACTATCCGTCAAACTAACCTTCTATATCCCACACGCAATGTCCCTGAAAGACAAACGGCAGGTCTGCCGGAGTCTGATTTACAAGACCCGTCAGCGTTTCAATGTGTCCGTTGCCGAAGTCGATACCCAAGATGTACACCAAACCTTGACCCTCGGCATTGCGGTTGTATCGGGCGAGATTGTCCACGCCCAGCGGTCTGTGGATGAGATTGTTCGTTTTATGGAAGAAAACGCCGATGGAGAATTGGCAAACGTGGAAATTTTAAGCTGAATTTGAATGGAGTGCTGACTATGAAATCCTACCGAAAAGAATTAACCTTTAACACAAAAACCCGCCGTGCGTACCTCAACATTACGCCCCAAGTCGAAGCCGCTCTTGCCGAGAGCGGAATCCGAGAGGGGCTTTGCTTGGTCAATGCCATGAACATTACAGCCAGCGTGTTCATCAACGACAACGAATCCGGCCTGCACCGGGATTTTGAGCGTTGGTTAGAAAAGCTGGCACCGGAAAAGCCGCATAGTCAATACGACCACAATGGTTATGAGGACAATGCGGATTCCCATTTGAAGCGTTCCGTTATGGGACGAGAGTGTGTTGTGGCTGTTACCAGCGGAGAGTTGGATTTTGGCACTTGGGAACAGATTTTTTACGGCGAATTTGACGGTATGCGGGATAAGCGTGTGTTGGTCAAGATTATCGGGGAGTAGGCTGAAATGGGCGTGATTAGCAATCTTCTCTGGTTTTTGCTGGGCGGGTTGATTGCCGCCATTCCGTGGGGCGTTGCCGACCTGCTGCTATGTGTTACCATTATCGGTTTGCCCTTTGATATCTAATGCTTTAAGGCGGTGAGGTAATGCAAAACCAAACAATTCAAGAAAATTTAGCCACGTCCCTGACGGCGGAAACGACAGAGCTGCTACCGTTTTTGCCCTATCTGCTCCAAGACTTTTGGGAGTTAGGCAGTGACCCCGATGCTATGACCCAGCTTGTCAAAAATCACATCCCATTGTCACCCAAAATAAAGGTGCTGGATTTGGCTTGCGGTAAGGGTGCTGTTTCGGTCAAAATCGCCCAACAGCTTGGCGTACAAGTTAAAGGGATTGATTTGCTACCTGAATTTATAGAGGTTGCCAAGCAAAAAGCGACAGAACATAATGTATCGGATTTGTGCGAATTTATCGTTGGCGATGTCACCCAATCTATCAAAACCGAAAAAGATTATGATGTTGTTATTTTCGGGGCGGCGGGCATTGTTTTGGGTTCTCCCCCTGAAATGCTTTGCAGCCTAAAAACCGTAATTAAACCAGGCGGTTTTATTTTGATTGACGAAGGGTATCGCCCAGATGATGTCGGTCAAAGTGATGTGAAGTGCAATAGCTATCAATTTTTGACCGAGAGGCAATGGTTAGCATTATTCAAAGAAACAGGCTTGGAATTGATTGAAACTGCTTCTGATGAAAACAACCAAACATCTGCCTCTGGCGACAGCAAAGCGGGTATGGCGTTTATCACGGCAAGAGCCAACGAATTGATTGAAAAGCATCCCGACAAACGGGCGATTTTCGAGGAGTATGTCCAAGGACAGCAAGATGAGTATGACGACATTGAAAACACAATTGCTTGCGTGACTTGGATTTTGAGGAAACTGTGAGGTGGTGGGTTAATGGTAAAACTGGAAATATTCATCCCCACCACACACCTTGAACCGTTGCGTGAAGCCCTGCAATCGGCAGGAGCAGGGGCATTCGGGAATTACGACAGCACTCTCAGCTACAGTCCTGTCAAAGGTTGTTGGCGACCGCTGGCTGGTGCAAACCCATACGATGGCGAAATCGGAAAATTATGCGAGGAAGACGAATACAAAGTTGAGGTGAACTGCCCTAATGAAATTTTGCAGAAAGTCGTTGATACAATCAAAGCTGTGCATCCGTATGAAGAACCCGTTATCAATGTGATACCGATAATGGCAACAACCTACACAAAATCCGAACTGGAAGAAGCCAGAACCGCCTTGACCTCCACCCTGCACAAGTGTGAAAAAGTGCAGGAGGGCAAAAAGCTGGGCAAATCTCAGCAAACGTTACTGGACAGACGAATCCGGGCTTTACGGATTTCGCTGGCGTTGATTGAAAGAGAGATGGATAGTTGATGCAAATCTTAGTAGATGCTGATGCCTGCCCGGTCAAGCAGATTATTGTCCGGTTGGCAAAGCAACGCAAAATCCCTGTGACCATGCTGATCGATACATCCCACGAGCTGAACGATGGTTACAGTACCATCATCACGGTAGACAAACAGGCCGATAGTGTAGACTTCGCCTTGATGGGGATTTTAACTCGTGAGGATATTGTGGTGACACAAGATTTTGGCCTGGCTGCCATGGTCATTGGCAAAGGGGCAAGGGCCATCGATCAAAACGGACTGATTTTCACCAATGACAATATGGACAAACTTCTGATGGAACGGCATATCGGTCAACAAATCCGCAGGGGCGGCGGTCGGACAAAGGGTCCGTCTAAACGAACTCGTGAGGACAATGCCCGCTTTGAGGCGATGTTTGGGAAATTGTTGAATGGTGAGGTGTAACAGATGATTTTCAAAGCTGGCGACATAGAGCTGTATTACGAAAAATCGGGACAGGGGGACCCATTTTTTCTGTTGCACGGAAACGGCGAAGACCACACCATATTCAATGTGCTGACCAAACAGCTCTCTAAAAACTACACCGTCTACGCCATCGACAGTCGTGACCACGGCAAAAGCAGTCGGGTCAAAACGCTGAATTATCAATCGATGATGGAAGACATTGCCGCATTGATTCAAGGGTTGAACCTACAAAAACCCATGCTTTATGGGTTCAGTGACGGCGGCATTATCGGGCTTTTGCTTGCCATCAAATATCCAAATATGCTCTCCAAGCTCATCATCAGCGGTGTAAACACTCACCCTAGCGGAATAAAACCGATTGTTACCCTTGGAATGAAAGTCACCTATTTCTTCACACGAAGCCGAAAGCACAAGCTAATGCTGACACAACCGAATATCATGGACAGCGAACTGAAGACCATCACTACACCGACTTTGGTGTTGGCTGGGAGCAACGATATAGTCAAGGACGAGCATACAAAAAACATTGCAACTAACATACAGGGCAGCACTCTCAAAATTTTAGAGGACGAAAACCATGCCAGCTATGTGACTGGAAGTGAAAAATTGTATGATGCGATAAGTCCATTTTTGTAAAACCCCTTGCAACCCACCCAAATATCTGCTATAATTGATCCATATCAAGGAGAGTGGGGCGGGAAGATGAAGAACCGATAACCTATTCAAAAAAACGAATCAAAGTATATGCACGGCTCAGGTCGTGCAGGATTTCGTTGGGATTGGGTTGTCGTGTCTGGATTTTCGCCAAAAACGCGGGAGCTTGTGTGCTTTGGCGCTATGCGATGACCTCTTTCAGCGATGAAGGGGGATTTTTTATGTCACAAATCACCGTTTCAAGCCTAACCTTTGCCTATGATGGCAACTATGACGATATTTTCACCGATGTGTCTTTTCAACTTGACACCGATTGGAAACTGGGCCTTTGCGGTCGCAATGGACGAGGCAAAACCACTTTTCTGAAATTGCTTATGGGACAGTATGAATACAAAGGCAAAATTTCAGCAAGCGTGAGCTTTGATTATTTCCCATTTTCGGTTGACAATCCAGACGAGTGTACGCTGGATGTACTCTCGGACATTGCACCGGACGCTCAAAACTGGCAAATTCAAAAAGAACTCTCCAAGTTGGCACTGGATGATGATGTACTGTATCGTCCGCTTTCAACACTGTCCAATGGCGAGCAGACTAAGGCGATGCTGGCGGGATTGTTTTTGCGTAAGGGAAATTTTCTGCTCATTGACGAGCCGACTAACCATTTGGATATGACCTCCCGCCAAACGGTCGCACGGTACCTCCGCGGCAAATCCGGGTTCATCTTAGTGTCTCACGACCGAACATTTTTAGATGAATGCACAGACCATACTTTGTCCATCAACAAGACCGATATTGAAATCACAAACGGCAGCTTTTCTGTGTGGTGGGAGCAAAAACAACGCCGAGACAGCTTTGAATTGGCACAGAACCAGCGGTTAGGCCAGGAAATTGACCGTTTGCAAAGTGCCTCGGCTCGTGTTTCCCGATGGTCGAACAAAACAGAAAAAAGCAAAAATCAACCACTGTCATCAGGGCTAAGTGCCGACAAGGGCTACATCGGTCACAAATCCGCCAAGATGATGAAACGGTCAAAAACCATTGAAAAACGCCGAAACGATGCCGTAGAGGAAAAATCAAAACTCCTGCAAAATATCGAATCGTCCGAGGTGCTGAAAATTCATCCGCTGATTTATCACACATCCTGCTTGTTGTCTCTGAAAGATGTAGTGATTGCCTACGGTGACAGAGAAATCTGCTCCGGAATCAATTTCACAGTGGAGCAAGGCGACCGAATCGAACTCTGCGGTGGTAATGGTTCAGGAAAAAGCAGTATTTTGAAATTGATTTGCGGTCGAGGCATTCCACACACGGGCATTGTGAACATCGGCAGCCGACTGAAAATATCCTATGTGCCGCAGGATTCATCGTTTCTTTCGGGTAAGTTGAGTAAATATGCCAAAGAGCAAGACATTGACGAAACCCTGTTCAAAACGATATTGCGAAAACTAGATTTTTCTCGTGTTCAGTTTGAGAAAGACATGAGAGATTTCAGTGCAGGGCAGAAGAAAAAAGTGTTACTTGCCCGCAGTCTTTGCCAAGAATCGCATCTATATATTTGGGATGAACCGCTGAATTTCATCGACTTGCTCTCCAGAATGCAAATTGAGGAGTTGATTTTGGCGTATCAGCCAACATTGCTCTTTGTGGAACACGACTGGGCATTTTGCGACGTTGTTGCGACCAAGAGGGTTGTGCTGTAAAGAAGATTAACCCCTTGCCACCCCCCTATTTTCTGCTATAATTTTACCATCTCCCTTTCAACCCCAATCCTCCGCACTCAATTTTTTCTGTAATTCTTTCAGCCGCTTTTGCCGTTCTTTATAATCCGGCAGTACACTCTCCACAATTGCCCAGAATCGTTCCGAGTGGTTCATCGCGGTGATATGTGCCAGTTCGTGAACGACCACATAGTCGATTACATCATCGTCTGCCATAATGAGCCGCCACGAGAAATTGAGGCTTTTTTTGCTGGAACAACTGCCCCAACGGGTTTTCGCTCCGTTGATTTTCACAGCGATGGGCGTGACGGACATCTGATTTGCGAAGTCCAACACCTTACGGCTCAGGTCACGTTTGGCAAGCAACCGGTATATTTGAACGCAAGCATATTTGATTTGATCGCTGTCTAAATCGGGTGGCATATAAAACCGTTCGTCATCAAAACCAATCCGGCCACCTAGCTTGGCGATGATGGGGTGCTCGTTTCCTCGGCATAAGATGCTGTCGCCGTATGTAAGGGAGAAATTTTCCCGTTGCTCCAGCCGCTGGTTTGATGATGCCAATTTATCTGTAATCCATTTTTCCTTAGATGCAACAAATTTGTCAATGTCGCGCTTGGGAGCTTTGAGCGGCGCACGGACTTCGACCCCGCCGTTACGGACATAGAGTGCGATGGTTTTGCGGTTGGAACGAGTGAGTGTGTAGGCAAAATTCATCTTTGTGTTCCCATTCAGTTAAACACATAATGCTTCTTTACAGGTTTCGACACCTTCCAGACACAGGACAATCCCTGCGGAAATACAACATAATCTCCCGCACCAAAGGAAACACTGCCGCCATCATAGGTGACAGTCACCTCTCCTTCGGTTAAAAGACAGGTTTCCTCACTGTCATAATGCCAGTCAAATTCTGATACATCGCACTCCCTGATTGCATTTGGGTCTCCTCGGTTTCGGTTGGTTTTTTGATGGTGATATTCATAGTCCGCTCTCCTTGGTTTTTTATTTTTTTATAATGTTACATTTCAAAAACTGATTTGTTGAAGTTTCCACAATCGCCCAAAGCCCCAGCCTTATTCCATAAAACTGCCTCTATGTCCATTCCCCCTGATAAGGCAACCGCTAATTCTTGTACGGTCATTAAGATGATATTTACGGTTCTGCCCATTGCAAAGGTAAAGATTGCTTCTTCAGTGAAATTTGAAAAACTAATAAACAGTCCACGCGTAAATCCTGATTTCGAGGAAACTTTTTCGTTGAAAACGACCAGTTGGCTCTTGTCAATGGGCTTTGTTGTCCACTTTGCTTCCAATAAGTAAACCTCATCTTTCAATATGAAGCTGCCATCTATTTGTTCTCCCACGATTTTGAAGCTACCCCTTGGCTGCAAATTGAAAGCATCAAATAATGACTGGAGATATTTTTCAAAAGCAACCGTTGGTGCGGATTTCTTTTGGGGAGGATTTTCAGGCTGCGAAGTTTTTGCTTTAGGGGTTTTTCCAATAAGGCGATTACCAATATCGACACACTTCATAAATGCTTCACGGCCTGCATCATTAACCATTTTGGTTGTTTTCCTTCAATCAGAGAGTGTGGAAAAACCTAGATTTCCGCGAGTTTCTGCCAACGTCCCCAGATTATACACTCATCAATAAACGGTGTCAACAGCAAATTTAAGGCTCGTGGGAAAATCTCCGAATTTTCGACAATTTTTTTACTCCTTCGCCCATTCTAAGAATTGGGTGCGGTCGATGCCGAGCGTTTTATCAATATGGTCAAGCATGATACCTTTGACTATACCGAATGGAGAAAAGGCCAATGGAGCGATATGATAATTGACGAAATTCACACCCAAGCGGCGAAAGAAAGCGGAAATGGACACAAAAGAAGCGGATACATCACAAGTATTCGCTTCTTTTGTTTTTGCATAGTTAGAAAATGCTTATTTTTGGTACACTATAACAGACAATCATCAATAATGATTTTAGGCACTTTGCTTTTCATATCGTTTAATATTTCAAGAGTGTTAGCTTTATTTTCGTCATCATTATTAGCGATATAATATTGATATAAATAATAATTCCCATAGTATCGTAATGCAGGGAGTTCTGCATTTAACAACGCTTCAAATGCTTCTTTTTGAATTTCACTTTTGTCTTTTCCTAATTGTTCAATTTCTGTCATTTTGAATATTGCTATTTCTTCCGCTTGACCTTGACCTCCATTCCGGAGCCTGTACCATCTTTTCCCGTCGGTATATGTAATGCCTGTTTTAAGTGGCAGTAAACAAGCAATCCCCATTCCAATAAGCATAGCCCCTAATAACAACCAAACAATATGAGAATGAAGTGCGCTAATGGTAACAAATATTATTCCCATTGTTATTGAAGCTATTGGTCCGCCAAGTAAAACTTTCGACCATATTTTTATATTATTTTCATCTTCTTTTATTGGAAATATCCCACCTGCGCCGCCCCACATGACAGGATTTTTTTCAAAATACAATGCAAGTTTTTCATCTTTCCTTTTTAATCCGACAAACCCAACTACCAAAATAAATAATTTCCAGCCATTGGCTAACCCGACAACGATATGTCCTAATTCGTGAACTATCGCAGAAATCCAATAACTTAACAATGCAATTAGAATAAATATAGTTATTTCAATAAAATTTTCCAACTTTATACCTCCGAAAATATAAATACTCTTACCCCCAGCTAAGTCGTTTTCTCTTTCGCGCTTGCTATTATTTTGAAGCCGTATTTCTTGGTGCTGGCTTCGTCGCTCTTGCGGTAATACTCGGTAACTTGCGCGGCGGTCATGTTGTGCCGTTCAGCGTACTCTTTGCACTCACGCATCTGCCCCTTGATGGAACTTTCGGTTTAGCTGTCGGAACTATAGCGTCAGTATAGAACAGCTCTCATGTGGGGTCACGCTCCTTTCAGGCTTTATCCTGCTTAGCGGGAAATGCTTATTTTGCGTAATACAAATCTTCAAAACTTTTCCCAGTGTTTACATCGTCTGCCAACGAAATCAGTCCCTCAACACCATGCGTATCAAGCCATTCTTTGACTTCGTGTTTGCTTATGATATATTTATATCTGCGTTCAGATTCATCCCCTGAATAGAATTTTTGCGGAGTATCTATCTCGGTGAGATCGACTATATCCCTACCATTATTGGTCGCCTCGCTCCACGCATCTTCATTGTAATTTTCACGATAATCATTTTGGAGGGCAACTCCTTCATTGAACCACGATGGTACAAGATCTGTTAGTGCTAATAACTTTCCTTTGTACAGCCTTGCGTATAATTCCGCATGAGTAAGTTCATGTGAAATCACATCCGTATTCATGCCATCGGATGATACGACAATAAAGCAAATCGCGCCAATACGTATGCACGCAGCAGGACTTGTTCCTAAGCCCATCTTTGTGAGTTTATTTCTATTACCGCTGATAATGATGGTAGGGTTGCTTTCCAGATCCCCCAAAAATTCTTTTAATCTGCCCTCTGCATCCTCAAGGGCAGAAAGGACTTCCATATCGCCACTCGGATAATCAGCGTCCAAATAAACCCTGTCTTGAATTTCGTTGAATCCTCTGTGTTGAACGGTAACAAAATATCCTATATTTGTAAACCTAAAGAAATATCCAACACCTACCAACAGTATGAGAACGATGATTCCTGCAATAATATGTTTCTTTTTTAGCTTTTTCATGCTCTTGCCCCCTATCAACTATGTGTTATAAGATTATAGTACATCAACAGGGATGTCAATAGTTTTAACCTAAATGGTTGCTCAAACGGCAAAAATGGTCGCAAAAAAATCGAGGTTTTAAGGTGTATTTAGTGTTACCACTCGTCCGCGCCTTTTTCTTCAGGTATGACCCTTTGCAGGGCGGCTATGCCTACCTCAAGCATGCCGTCTTCAGGCTCAATTGTAGTAATTTTCTGCATCCACAGTCCGGGTGAACGTAAAAT
>Ga0099364_10001287_pt1 | contig 41830 bp, 33 predicted proteins | sample TergutTh196P3_FD_73070 | JGI IMG/M metagenome (GOLD analysis project Ga0099364, IMG submission 73070) | Microcerotermes parvus P3 segment gut microbial communities from Pointe-Noire, Republic of the Congo - Th196 P3 | ecosystem: Host-associated > Arthropoda: Insects > Digestive system > Gut ...
CCATCTGTCTGAATATAGGTGAAAGGATGTAAAAAGGGCATTTCCTACCGTATAAGGGTCGGCGACTACCGTATAGGCGTGGAAATTGTGGGCAACGTGGTTACATTTGTTCGTTGCCAGTCCCGCAAAGACATCTACAAATCTTTTCCGTAACTTTTTACTTTCAAACTTTTTGACGTTAAAAGCGGTTTTTTTTTATCTCAAATCACTTTGATACTTGGAATTGACGATTGAACCGGCAAGGTATTGATGCTCGTGGCGCCTAATTTTGCCAACTCGTAACGAACTTTGGCTAAAGGCTCGTTGATATTTGCCGTATCTATTTGCACGTCGTATACCGTAAATTCTTTACCTGTGATTACAGTCGGCTCGTCGGCAAACAAGTTTTTTGCACGCAAATAATCTTCTACCGCGCCCGTACTTTTGTTGGACACGTTGAACGTTACCATCACTTTGTTTTCGGCATGTATTGAGCCGTACAGATTCAACAGAAACATATGAAGCAATTCAAGTTTTTCGGCGTCATTGCGCAGATTGGAATTTATCCAAATGCTGGTTTGCGATTGCATCACGAAATCAATGATTTTTAATCCGTAGTTTTTTATCGCGCTGCCCGACTGGGTTATTTCCAAACCAATATCGGCGCCGCCATTTTTTACTTTTGCTTCGGTTTTGCCCCAAGTTTCGTAGATAAGAATGCCCGATTCTATTTTCGAGGGCGTCTTGTATTTTTGTACCGAAAACGATTGAAATTTTTCCAAAATACCTGTGGCGTCTAATTTTGTGCGCAACCAGTCCAGCGCTAAATAAGGCATTTCGGACACAACTGTGATCAATTTCTTTTGCGAACAAAGATTTTTCAAAAAATCCTCTACCGTATCAAATTCGTTGCCGTCAACTATTCCTACCAATTTTACGCCGCCGCGATTCAACGCCAAAACGTGTTCCAGATGAACTTCTTTGCCATATTCCAATTTCATTTCCAGCACTCGCTCTCTAATCCAGTCGTCACCGGCAATTGCCACGTCAATTTCGTTGATTTCGAGTTGAGCGCCAAACTCCTGCGGACGTCCGTCCCAACCCAGCAAAAAATTGACCGAAGTAAATTTTGTAGGTCCGCCCTGCGCATATCCCGACACATTAAAACCGCTATTTACCAAGAGATTGATTAGATTTCCTCCTCTGTTGGGGTCGGCAAGCGAACCTGCCGGCATCCCTATTTTTAACTTTTGTTCCATTCTTCTATTATTCTATTATTCAGTTATTTCCAAACTATTGTCTCTGTTTATTTTACGGTAATAGCATGATGAATAAGGCATTCCGTTTTCTTTTTTGGCATGGCAGGCTCCTTTACCTTGCGGCGTTACCAAAAACAACAGCGAATTTTGTTCGCAGTTGATACGAATTTCGTCTATTTTCAACATATCACCGGAAGTTAATCCTTTCTTCCACAATTCGTTGCGGCTACGGCTCCAATAAGTGGCATAGCCGCTTCGACGGGTTTCGTCGAATGCTTCTTGGTTCACAAACGACAAAATCAACACGTCTTTTGTCGTGGAGTTTTGCGTGACTACAGGCAAAAGTTTTTGTCCGTCTTCGCCAAAATCAATCATCAATTCAGCTGTATATTCCTTGTTCATCGCTTTAAAAATAAAAACGCAAAGATAGGAAAGATTTGACGATTCTTTGGATTCGTCATTCTTTTTTCACCGCAATAGTCTCAATTTCCACCAATACCTGCATGGGCAGTTCCTTGACCGCAAAGGCAGCCCGCGCCGGTGGTTCCGAAGGATAATAACGGGCATATACCTTGTTCATTACGGCAAAATCTTTCATATCCGCCAACAGGCAGGTCGATTTCACCACATCGGCATACGAATAGCCGGCGGCTGTTAAAATAGCGCCAATATTTTTCATCACCTGTTCGGTTTGTTCTTCAATGCCTCCCTCCACGATTTTCCCGCTTACGGGATCGAGAGGGATTTGTCCAGAAATAAACAACATCCCGTTGGCTTCGACAGCCTGACTGTAAGGTCCAATTGCCTTGGGCGCTTGATCGGTTGAAACAATCATTTTTATGAATTATGAATTATGAATTACGAATTACGAATTAACCACTAACCACTAACCACTATTTTGAACATCAAAAAATGTGGGATTCCTATTTCCAGAAATTCTTCGCCGGAAACCGTGTAGCCGCATTTTTCATAAAACATTACGGCTGTTTTTCGGGCGTTTAGTTTGATGAGTGCATATCCATGTTCGACGGCATACTGTTCGGCAAAGCGCATGATTTTTCTGCCTACGTTTTTTCCTTGCCGGTGGTTGTCTACCGCCATTTGACGCAATTTGAGCGTCTCGCCTGATAAGCGGGTCAAAATACAACATCCTGTAATATGCCCGTCTTCGCGGTAGACAATAAAAATATCGTCTTTTTCGCGTTGCAGGTCTTCATCCGAAAAGGCCATACCCCATGGCTCGCGCAGTATTTTGTGCCGAAGCGCCAGCATTTCATGGTATTCGGGGCTTTGATATGCGATGATTTCCATGCCTTTAGTTTTCAGTTTTCAGTTTTCAGTTTTCAGTTTTCAGATTTCAGTTTTCAAGAGAAAGAAAAAAGTGTAGCCTGCGCCACACTTTAATTCTCAATTGCTTTCAGCGAGGGCTTCGCCGTTCTCAATTCTCAATTCTCAATTGACTAGTATTCCCAGAGATCCTGTTCGGCATCGAAAATCATCTGTTTGATACGTTCGGATTCATAAAGCGCATCCAAACCGGTTGCGTACTCCCCGATCGCACGGTTATTGAACACATTCCCTATTTTAGTGATCCTGCCGTCGTAACGATGCTGCATAAAGAAGTCGTCATAGGATATGTTCTGCGCTTCGTTATGGTCATTGTATACAGCGTGCCGCGCCAATAAAGGTCTTGCCTCGTCCATATAAATCCAACATACCGGTATTCGCGCCGGTTCATCGGCTCCTTCCCGCAAATACATGAAAACAGGCTGGATACCTATGACCCTGATATTTAATGACGAATGTTTTTTGTCAAAATATATCTTTTCTTTAATGACTATGCGCTGAATACTCTCATCGTCCAACAGGTTTTTGCCCTGTATAAAAATGGTTGTATCGTTACCGGTGTAGATACTCACCTGTTGTTCGGTTTTACTGGTTTCTTGAATACTTGGATTGGTTCTGATATCCTCCCAGGTAATCTCCAATGCAAACTCATCGCTTGATGGGAAAGGATGGTACGCCGTTATTTCGCCTCTCTCAATACCTTGCATCAACAGCGTGAATAAGTTCACCCTGCTTCCAATCGTTTTGGGATGAGTAGGGAAATACAAGGGATAATTTTGCTTTTGTCGCAAATCTACCTCCCGCCAAACGGTGTATTCAAACAGAATATCTGCTTCTCTGACCGGGGCATAAGGCACCGGCTTTTTGTAAGGAATGTTTTCCTTCTGGTATACTTCTATTTTAGAGTCGAGCGCCGTGGTTGCCGAATCGACTGCTGCCACCGGTTGTTGTTGCGCCGAAAGCGTTCCGACAATCAACAAGCCAAACACCAGAAAAATATTGCTAATGCGCATCATTTTAAAAATTTAGTTTATACGAAAATTTATATCACTTAAATCTACTATGTTGCCTGCAGGTCCCCTTGCTTTGATATTGGTGAAAATGACCATTTGCCCTCTTTGCGTACCGTTGATCAAATTCTTTTGGGCTTGGGTGAAGGCTGCCGACGTTGACGGCTCGTTTCTCTCTCCCTGAGCCGTATTGACCATCACATTGAATTGGGTGACAACGAATCTCAAGTCGAAAAGGAAGTTATCCATCTCGGCATTTACGCCTTGCTGACCCATCAATACATTTTTATCGATTTGTCCGCTGGATCTGCCCCCCACTCTGGCAATAGGAGCCGGTACCATTCTTACGCGATACGTCTGCGGACTCCCGGTAATGGTTCTACCTTCAATATTTGCCGAAGCGGTAATGACCGAATTGGAGTTTGGAGACGCGGGCTTTGCCACCCATCCGCTTCCCGATCTGGTGATGGTGCCGTTGGTCATGCTCGCTGAAATCCTTTCAGCCGGAACGCCCGCCATCAAAATGGATATGGGGTTGTCAAGTCCCACATACAATACGTTCATGTTGGTAGCCGAAATAACGGTGCTGGATTCGCCTACCTGATATTCGGAGTTGAACGGATAACTGACCATTCCGTCAGGTCCTGCCATTCGCAACAATCCCGTCAGATTATAAGTACCCGCTGATGATGGCGTAGTTCTGAACATCGCACGCCCCCTTTCATCGTAAGGCAATGATCTTCCTTCGCCTACCATCTCGTAACCAGATTCGGTTCTGGTGTAGGGACCTATCATTATTTCAGGTTTTTGCAAACTGTCGTATGCCGCCAGAAGAATACGCGCTTCATACTCGCCGCCTCTCAATATGTAACTTGTCCTTGCCTGCACAATTGCTTCCATCTTGTTCACCTTGGTATCGGTAGCCCCGATCTGGTCTAGAAGATTTTTTACAATGTCGGCTTCGGCGTTGCGCACGTCGCTTTGCATTTTCGACAACAAGGTAACCACCGCTATCAAGGGGATATTTTCAAAATGTCCTACTTCCCAACTGATGGTCGTACCGCTCATGTTGGTCATATCGCCGGTATTGAGCGATTGTTGAATCGCTTGTTGTACCGAAGGATCGGTAGTCATTGAAAGAAGCTCCTCTCTGAAGGCTTCTATTTTTTTCTTCAATTCAGCGCCCCCGTTTTTTGTGATCATGATTTCGGCGGGTTTGTCCATATTGTCTTTGGCTTTCACCTCATCGCCATTGACATTGAAGGTAGACTTGCGTTCCCTTTTTTCGCCTATCGTCCAATCAACAGGACTGAGCGAGGGAGCGTTTGCGCCATCGCAGTATCTGACGATCTCCACCTTTAATTCCTGGAGATCAAACGCCAGCTGGTCAGCCATGTCCTTCACTCTGTATGCCTTGTCGCGAAAGGGCCTCACCTTGTCGGGAGTTTTTTCCATTTCTGCGTCAAAAATACTGTATGAAGTTTCATTTTTGGCGACAAAACTTGTGGTTGTCTTTACCAACCCCTCATCTACGAGTACAAAAGCATTGAGGATATCCGACGATACATTGAGCGCTAGCAATGCAGTAAGCACTAAGTACATCATTCCTATCATCTTTTGCCTCGGTGTTTCTTTTCCGTGACCCATTTCTTATATAATGTTTGTTAATGATTCGTGATTATTTAACCTCTTACATTCATTGCCGATAGCATGTTGCCGTATACGGTATTCAGGCTGGCGAGATTACGGTTCAGATTAGCCATTTCCTCGCGGTAACGGTGCGTTTCTTCAACCGTCATCTTCATGTCGTACAACATTTTTTCCATATCGCCATAGACAGCCTTCGATTTTTGCATTTGGTCGCTGGTGCTGCGCAATTGCGATTCGTATACCGAATTGAGGGCGGCAAGATTTTTGTTCATGCCTTCCAATTGCGAGGCGTATCCTCTGCTGCTGTCGCTGATAGAGGTGATAGCCGACGACGAGCTGTTGATGGCTGAAGCCGACTGCTGCAAGCCTGCCGCCGTTTGCTGGAATGTCATCGACAGGGCGCCAACCGAATCGGCTGCCGCGCCAACATTCTGCACGTATTTGCTGGTAACGGATGTTGCCTGCGAAACGTCGGAAATACCGGATGCAGTCATGTTCAACTTATCAAACGAACTGTTCAGGTTTTTGATCACCGAAGGATCAATACCTCCCAAGCCGCCCATTAGATCGTCGAACCTTTCTAAAGCGCCGGTATGTCTGGGCGCAACGTCCTTCATACCTTCCAACTCATCGGGATCGGTCATGCCGGCTAATTCGGGGTACACTAAAGTCCAATCCAATTCTTCGTGTAGCGGCTCGAAAGCCGAGAAGAAGAAGATCAGCGCTTCTACAGTCAACCCTACTGTTAGCATGATACCTGCGCCCGTAAAGTGCATGATTTTAAACAAGGCGCCTAAAATGACCACGGCTGCTCCCCAACCATACAATTTGGCCATAAACTTTTTCCATCCGGAACTTTGCGTCAATTCTGAAAGACCCATAATACTATTTTTTTAATTTGATTATTTGATTTTAAATTACTACTCTCTATTACTTATTTATGATTATTTTACTGAATTTCCTAAATAGTCGCGCACACACCTGAAGCCAATGTAAGATGTTGCCGTATCCTGATATTCGTATGCCCGCGTGCTGACTTGAAGGTAAAATTCAATATCCTTCCATGAACCTCCGCGTAATACTTTTCGCTTCATCACCGCCGGTTCGTCAGGGCGCGCATTGTATTTATAATCAGGATTTAAGTCGTGCGTAAAGCGATATGCCGATTCGTCGTAAGCGCTGATAGTCCATTCGGCTACATTTCCCGCCATATCGTACAGTCCGAAACCGTTGGGTTCGTATGTGCCTACGCGCACTGTACGCACGCCTCCGTCGTCAGCGTAATTACCCCGCAAAGGTTTGAAGTTGGCAAGGAAGCAACCCAGATTGTTGCGGGTATAAGGACCTCCCCAGGGATATTTATTGTTGGCTAATCCGCCGCGCGCCGCCCATTCCCATTCGTATTCGGTAGGCAGGCGGTAGTTATGCACGAAGGGATCGCCTACATCGCCCAAGGCGGCGTTCAGCAAATTCGTGCGCCACTGGCAAAAAGCGTTTGCCTGTCGCCAATTGACGCCAACCACCGGATAACTGTCGTAAGCCACATGCCAGAAGTACATGTTGGTCATCGGTTCGTTGTACGAATAGGAAAAGTCGCTGATCCACACGAGCGTGTCGGGATAGATCGGCACTTCGTCGTGCATGATAAAAGCCGAACGGTCTTTTACTTCTACTCTTTCGCCTAAGGCGTTAAAAGTAAAACCGTTGTACTCCTTTTTCTGGAAATCGTATCTGTTGCGCGGGTTGGCTGCCTCTTGCATATTCACCCACATGTACTTGAAGGTGAGTTTACGGGTATCAATTTCTTTTCTGCCGTAAAATCTTTCGTGTACAGGTAGATACATTTCCTCCAAAGCCTCCTTTTGGTCTTCGTTTCTGCGGGTATCGATCCGTGTTCTCCAATTCAACGGACGCTCGTCTTCGTCGAGCATGTCATAATCGTCTCCTTCTTTCAGGAAACCGTCAATACCGGCTTGGGCTAAGGTGCGTCGCGCAATTGAATCCCTTACCCAGCGTACAAACTGTCGGTATTCATTGTTGGTGATTTCCGTCTCGTCCATATAGAACGCATCAACGGTAACTGTCCTTGAAAAGGAGTTTTGCGCCCATGCCACATCTTGGTCGCTCTGACCAACGATAAACCCGCCCATCGGGATATACTGCATGCCATACGGGTCGGGTTCAAAATACTTTTTGCGCCCCTGCACGCCCGTCAATTCTCCGCTGGTGCTGCTACCGCAGCCGGAGAGAATGGCAGCAATTACAAGTAAAAAAACAGGAATTACTCGATTCATACTATTGAAAATTAACACTTTTCTTGAATAATTATAAGAATCTAACACTTTTATATTTTTTAACTACTTTTTCTTTAACTAAATTGAAACAATAACTTACTACTACTTCGTGCGAACCTCCCGCCGTGATATAACTGCGCAGGCTGGAGTACGTATAATCGAACGAATATCCGATTTTTACGCCGTTAAACAGGTCAACGCCGACCATGGCAATGAATGACTCGTTCAATCTGTATCCCATTCCGCCCCATACTTTTTTATTGTATATGAGGTTCAGGTTGCCCACCAACGACGACGCGGTTGCGTCCGAACTGATCAGCAATGAGGGCGCCAGTTCCCATGCTGGATTGTTCAACGGTAGATAACATCCTGCTGTTGCGTAATAATGCCGCTTCAACATGTCTTTTGCGTCATCTTTGTCGGCATATCTCAAAACAGGTTCGAGAAGATGCGTAGACGAGAGTCCAAAAAAGACGTTATCTGTCCGGTAGAAAACCCCTATCCCCATATCGAATCCCGTCACGCTTCCCTTTTCAGGGGGTATGGACGGATCGTTACTCGCATCGCCGTTGGGAATATACCATTGGGCGTTTAAGGCTTTGTTGAGAAATATCCCGCTAATGCCTATTCCCAATCTTCCCGGTCCGACGGACATTCGGAACGCGTAATTCAATCCGGCGCTGACGTCCTGTTGAAAACCAATCTGGTCGCTCATCACTGTCAAGCCGACGCCATGACTGGCGCCAAACAATGTGAACGGCGAATTGACCGTAAAAACAGACGTGACAGGCGCTCCTTCGATTCCGACCCACTGCTGTCGGTGGACAGCCGAAAGACATATCGCCTCGTGGCTGCCGGAATAACCCGGATTTACAGCCATATGATTGGACATATACTGACTGTACTGCGGATCCTGCTGGGCAAAAATATCAAAGACCATGATAAAGCCGCACAAAAGACTTAATAGCAATCTCACCATTTCTTAATCATTATTCCTATTTTGAATATTGAACATAAACCAAAACGCAAAAAAACAAAAAATATTGTTTACGAACAAAAATGCTTTTAAGAAATTTGTTTGTACTTTAACTAACCTATATATACTGATTTTCGCTATATTTTGTTTCATTTTTTTACGAAAAATTTGAAATATTTTTTTGAAAAATTTTTATTGTTCTGATTACGTGCTGTTTATGAATTTATATTTTTTCTTGTTAATTGATTCTCTGGTAGGTTTTCCACCAACGATCGGGTATTTCCTGCTCGGCTGCCTTCGCATAATCTTCCTGCGTGCAGGAAATGATCAAACTGTCGCTGTCGTTGACGATGGACGGAACTTCCATCCACCAGCGTTCTGTTCGTATGTTTTTGTAAAAACACAAGTTGTGGTGGAGTTGGTCGAAATAGATGAGGTATTTTTTGAAGTTTTGGGCATGCTCCACAGGGTTATCCGGCACACGTTTTTTAACGCCTTCAATGAAATACCAAGCCATTTGCGCCGCTAATTTTGCCGTGACGTCCTGCAAGTCGTTTTGCGGAATCATGTCGAAAATTCCCAGCGACTGGCAGCGATGGCTCAAGCCTGCAAAGAAAGTCAACCGGCAAATTTCTTCTCCGGTGAAGCCGTTAGGCGATGTGTTTGCCGCTGCCGGCGCATCCGAATATTTGACCGCATCCATGCTGACGGCTAATAAATCTGTATCGCGGATCATCGGCTCGCATCCGCGTAAATCTCCTTCTCTGACCTCGCCCAGCCGATAAGCCTCGAAATGCCTGCCGCGAAAATCTTCCAAATCCTGCTGCGGCACATAATAGGATTGATAGCCGATGTTGCAGAGATGAGGTTTCGGGTTTTGGGTTTCGGGTTTCGGGTTTTGGGTTTCGGGTTTCGGGTTTTGGGTTTCGAGTTGGTCGAAGGCGAAGGCATTTAGGGGATGAGTTTCGGAAGCGCGTAGCGGGAATCTGAGATGAGGGGCTATTGTGGTCAAGTTGATGGTTTGTTCCGCCATTGCCAGATAGTTCCCGTAGAACAGATCCATGGTTCCGCCAATAATTAAGGTAACGATGTTGCGTCCGTATAGTTCTGACAGCAGATCCCTCATACCGAAATAGGTATCGACCAGCGTTTTTCCGGTACGCAGGTTGCCCAGGTCAACAACTTTCCCTTGCGAACCATCCGCCAGAGCATACAAATGTTTGCGAATAGCGCCCGGAGATTTTATTTCGCCGGCGCCGTCGGAAAAGCGATCTTCCGGTATGCCAATGATGGCGACCTTCGTTTCGTTCGGAATTTTAAAATTCAGTTCGCCTTTATATACCAGCAAATTGTCACAAAAACAACCCTGTTTTCCGACAATGTTTTGAGCGGGAATCAAATAATCAGACCAATTCATTTTTTCGTCTTTTTAGATGGTTTTTCCGATTTCCCCGATTTCCCCGATTTGTCCGATTTGCTTGCGCTTTCGCTGATGATTTTCAAACAATCATCTAATGTAAGCAATGCAGGGTCTTGCTTTTTGGGAAGCTTGTAATTTTCCTTTTTGTAGGAAATATAGGGTCCCCAACGACCGTTCAAAACTTTCAGTTCGGGTTCCTTGTCGAATATTTTGATGGTTTTGTTGCGATCTGCTTCGCGTTTGGCCTCGATGATTTCGATGGCGCGCTCAAGCGTTACCGTGAACGGATTGTCCGTAGCGGGTTTGAGTGAATAAAATTTGGAAGCGTGCAGCACGTAGGGTCCGAAACGCCCCACAGACGCCGAAGCTTCCTTGCCTTCATACAGTCCGAGTTTGCGCGGCAGTTTGAACAATTCCAGCGCTTCTTCAAAGGTGATGGTTTCTAAACGCTGGTTTTTCATCAATCCTGCAAAGCGCGGCTTTTCTTCGTCCGATACCTCGCCGAGTTGTACCAAAGGACCGAATTTTCCGATTTTCACCACAACGGGTTTTCCCGTTTCGGGATCGTCGCCGAGATAACGTTCGCCTACCGAGCGCTCCGACGTTTTGACGGTAAGTTCCACCTTGTCGTGAAACGGACGGTAGAATTTATCGATCATCTGCGTCCAGTTCAACTTTCCTTCGGCTATTTCGTCAAATTCCTTTTCCACCGACGCCGTGAAATTGTAATCCATGATGTCGATGAAATGATCCATCAGAAAATCGTTCACAATGATGCCGATGTCGCTCGGAAAAAGTTTTGCTTTTTCAGCGCCGGTGAGCTCCGTTTTGATTTCTTCTTTGAGCGCATTATTATATAATGTATATACGGCATATTCTCGTTCGGTTCCTGTTCTGTCTTCTTTCACCACATAGCCGCGTTGCTGTATGGTGGAAATGATGGGCGCATACGTCGAAGGACGCCCGATGCCGAGTTCTTCGAGTTTCTTGACGAGGCTGGCTTCGGTGTAGCGCGGGGGATGATGCGTGAAGCGTTGCGTGGCTGTTATTTCGTCGGCTGCAAGATGCTGCCCCGTGTTGATAGGCGGCAACAACGCGCCCTTTTCTTCTTCTTGTTCGTCGTCATGCGATTCGATGTACAGTTTCAGGAAACCGTCGAATTTGATGACTTCGCCTGTTGCCACAAATTTTTCTGGCGCAGTGGAAATATCAACGGTAACGGTGGTTTTTTCCAATTGCGCGTCGCTCATCTGCGAGGCTACGGTACGCTTCCAGATCAGATCGTACAGGCGTTTTTCTTGCGCAGTGCCGGTTATTTCCGGCTTGTCCATGTACGTGGGACGTATGGCTTCGTGCGCTTCCTGCGCGCCTTTTGTTTTGGTTTTGTACTGTCGGGTTTGCGAATAATTCTCGCCAAATTCCTTGATAATGACTTGTTTTGCCATGCCGATAGCCAAATCCGACAGGCTCAGCGAATCGGTACGCATGTAAGTGATTTTTCCCGCTTCGTACAGTTTTTGCGCTACCGACATGGTTTGCGCCACCGAAAACCCCAACTTGCGGCTGGCTTCCTGTTGCAAAGTGGAGGTAGTGAAAGGGGGCGCAGGCGTTTTTTTTGCAGGTTTGACCGTAATATCGGCTACCTGATAGTTTGCCTGTTTGCAGCGCTCAAGAAAAGCGATTGTTTCCTTTGCCGTATCAAAACGATGGTTCAATTCAGCATGAAGAACGCCCTTTTTGTCCTTTTCAGCAACAAGAAACTTGCCGGTAATTTTGAACGACGAATGGCTCTTGAAATCGCGTATTTCGCGCTCGCGCTCCACTAAAAGACGCACAGACACCGATTGAACGCGCCCGGCAGACAGCGCCGGTCTGACTTTTTTCCAAAGCACCGGCGACAATTCAAAACCGACCAAACGATCAAGCACACGGCGCGCCTGTTGCGCATCTACCAGATTCTTGTCGATGTCGCGCGGGTTATTCACCGCCTTCAGAATGGCTTCCTTGGTGATCTCGTTGAAAACAATACGTTTCGTATGGTTCTTCTTCAGTTCCAGCGCTTCGGACAGATGCCACGCAATAGCCTCTCCTTCGCGGTCTTCATCGGAAGCAAGCCAAACGGTTTTCGACTTACCCGCTAACTTCTTCAGCTCGGAAACTACCTGAGCCTTGCCTTCTGAAATAACATACTGCGGCTGATAATTGCGCTCGATATCTATTCCGATATTTTTGTTTTTTACCAAATCGCGAATATGCCCAAAACTTGATTTTACCAGATAATCCTTACCCAGAAATTTCTCAATCGTTTTGGCTTTAGCCGGAGATTCTACAATGACTAAGTTCTGTTCCATTACGCCTTTTACGGAATTTACTTTACTTTATTTTCGTTTTAAAAAAGATGCAAAGAAAACCAAATAAAAAGAACCCTTTTTTCGGATTCTCTTTTATTTCTTGCTTTCCGGCGGTGAGGGGGGGATTCGAACCCCCGGTGCAGTTTCCCGCACGACAGTTTAGCAAACTGTTGGTTTCAGCCACTCACCCACCTCACCGTTTTGCGACGGCAAAGATAAATAAAATATTGTTACCAAAATATTTTTCATCAAAAAAAACTTTGTACCTTTGCAATTGTTAAACATTTGTATACCCATGAAAAAAGTTTTTATTTTGATAGTTACGGGCTTATTATCAGCCTGTTCAACGCCAAGCCATCGTTTGACGGACGGTCTGTGGCGCGCTGTTTTCCACGTTCAGGACGCAGAAATCCCTTTCCTTTTTGAGGTGAAGTTGGCAGATACGGATCATCCTGCCGTCACGTTGATCAATGGCGAAGAACGTGTCGAGTTGTCAGACGTGACCTACCGGAACGATTCGGTGGTCATTCCCATCAAGATTTACGATGCGGCGATGGAAGCAAAAATTGAAGGAGCGCATATGACGGGCAGGTTAGTGAAATTTTATTCCAACCGTCCCGATGGTCGCGTGCCGTTCACAGCGCAGAAAGGCGTGCTTTCGCGTTTTGAAGATACGGGAGTAACAGCGACTGCCTCATTGGATGGTCGTTGGGAAATAACTGTTCCTGCAAGGGATATGGCAAAGCAGGTCGGCGTTTTCACACAAAAAGCCGACGGCTACCTTACCGGCTCTATCCTCACGCCAACGGGCGACTATCGCTATCTGGAAGGAGCCGTGCAGGGCGATCATTTTTATCTGTCAGCCTTTGGCGGCATGACGCCCTATTTAGTGCGCGGACAATTTACAGACGCCGATAATTTTACTGCCGAGTTCATCACGCCTAGCGGAGTATCGCATTTCAATGGGGTTCGCAACCCGGATGCTGTTTTGCCGGATGCTTATCTGATGACGCAACTTAATCCCGGATACACGTCTCTTGATTTTCGTTTGCCCGACCTCGACGGCAGGGAAGTATCGCTGACAGATCCTAAATACGTCGGGAAGGTGATCATTGTATCCGTGCTGGGAAGTTGGTGTCCCAATTGTTTGGACGAAGCCGCCTTCTTGGCGCCCTGGTACATCGCCAACCGCGCGCGTGGCGTGGAAGTTGTGGGATTGGCATTTGAACGGAAAGACGATATTGAATACGCCCGAAATCAACTGTCGGTATTCATGCAAAAATTCGGCGTCACCTACGACATCCTCTTTGCAGGCAGAGTCGGCGACGAAACCGTAGCAAAAGTTTTGCCCGAACTGAACAGACTCATGTCGTACCCGACCACCATTTTTATTGATAAAAAAGGACATGTGCGAAAAATCCATACCGGTTTTAGCGGTCCGGCTACCGGAAAATTTTACGAAGAATTTAAAACCGGATTTAACCGGACGGTTGATGAATTAGTGAACGAATAACATAAAAACATCATGAAACGATTTTATCTGATTTTGATACAAGCAGCGATTTGTTTGTCATGTTTCGCCCAACAAGCCATTGAAATGGAACTTTGGCAAGGCGGCGCTCCCGAAAGCAATGGTTTGACTAAAAACGAAAAAGGCGAAGATTTTTCCAATGCAATATTGTATGTTTACCGTACCGACCAGATCAAAAACACAGGTGCGGCTGTAGTTATCTGCCCCGGAGGAGGTTATGGAACTTTAGCCATGTCGCATGAGGGGCATGATTACGCCCGATGGCTGTCCGGCAACGGTATCACGGCGGTCATCCTGAAATACCGTCTTCCCAATAGAAATCATTTTATTCCGCTGAAGGACGCGCAAAGGGCATTGCGTACTGTCCGCGCCCATGCTGCCGAATGGGGCATTGATCCTGCCAAAGTTGGTATTTCGGGTTTTTCTGCCGGAGGTCATCTGGCGTCTACCGCTGCCACGCATTTTGATGCAGGCAACCCGTCGGCGTCCGATCCGCTCGAGCGGCTCAGTTGCCGTCCCGATTTTGCGATACTCTTTTATCCGGTGATCACCATGAAAGAAGAATTTACGCATATGGGTTCGCGGCGCAACCTGATAGGCGACGCTTACAATGCCGAATTGGTCAATCTCTATTCAAACGAAGAACAGGTAAGCGCGCAAACTCCCCCCACATTCCTGATTACCAGCGATGACGATAAAGCGGTTGTTCCGCGCAACAGTATCGAATTTTATTTAGCGCTCAAACGCAACCATGTTCCGGCAGTATTGTATGTCATCCCCGACGGAGGTCACGGATGGGGTACTAACCCCGAAAGACCCCAATATCTTGAATGGAGCGTACCATTGAAGACTTGGTTGGAAAAAACTGTTTTTTAAAATGTTTTACTTTACATCAATTCCAAAACTTCTGAGCGCTTTTTTCATCATCTTTCGCTTCAATAAATTCAGAAATTTCGCCTTTGGCAAGTTGAATGACTGAAGCAAGTTTGTTTTCCAAAATGGCTGACATGTAATCAACAAGAGGTTTCGTTTGTTGCAGTGTGGCGCGAGCGCCGTCCGAAGCAATTTTTCCTGTATGTAAATCACATTGTCTCAATGCTTTAAGATAATTATTTCGGTCATCGCTACGAATGACGAGCATTGGGTAATAGTGTCGAAAAAGAATGTAATTTACAAGCAGACGGGCAATTCTACCGTTTCCGTCTTCAAAGGGGTGAATTCGAATGTAACGATAATGAAACAGCGCAGCAAGTTCTTCCACTTTCAGTTTTCCACGCTTTTCTTCGTTGCGATACCATTCAATCAAATCACTCATCAGCGAGGGAGTCTCTTCCGGTGAAGCATAATCAAAAATTTCACCTGTTGGCGTGATGACAGAATTAGGACGAGTTTTATAAACACCCACATTTATTTTGTAACGATAATCGCCATCTCGGCTTGTTTTGTAAAAATCCCGAACCAAAATAGTTTGATTTAAAACGCGGATAAAATGTTCCGACAACATTCTATCTCTGTCCTTTGCCTCTGCTTTCATCAACTCTAAACCAACATTGTGGGCTTTCATTTCTTCGTAATCTTGCATACTTGCATTGCCGATAGTGTCGCCAAAAAGCAACAACAATTTCGTTTGACCATAACTAAGCGTATTGCCTTCCAAATGGTTAGAATTATAGTTAAAATCAATCATAAACTGCTGATTTATATTACGTTCTAACTTTTCATTTAGAGGTTGCAAAGACTGCCATTCTTTGTATAAATGCTGTATTTTAGTCATTTACTGACGGCTTGGTTGGAAAAAACTGTTTTAAGTGGTGAAACACAAAACTCCACATATCCGTAGCCTCGTCTATGGCTTTTGATAAGGGTTTGCCCGCGCCGTGTCCGGCATTTGTCTCAATTCGTATCAAAATCGGGTTGTTGCCTTGATCTTTATTCAATTCCTGCAAGGTAGCGGCATATTTGAACGAATGAGCAGGTACTACGCGGTCGTCGTGGTCTGCGGTGGTGATAAGCGTTGGGGGATATGCTACGCCGCTTCGGATGTTGTGCAATGGCGAATATTTGTAGAGATATTCAAAATCCTTTTCGTTGTCGCTGCTGCCGTATTCCACTACCCACCCCCATCCGACGGTGAATTTTTGATAACGCAGCATGTCCAATACGCCAACAGCAGGCAAGGCAACCTGAAACAATTCGGGACGTTGCGTCATGACAGCGCCTACCAATAATCCGCCATTCGAGCCGCCATTGACGGCAAGTTTTTCGGGTGACGTATACTTTTCCCTGATCAGGTATTCGGCGGCGGCGATGAAATCGTCGAACACATTCTGTTTCTTTTCCAGCATCCCCGCGCGATGCCATTCTTCGCCATATTCGCCGCCTCCGCGGAGGTTAGGCAAAGCAAACACGCCTCCGTTTTCGAGAAACAGCATCCGCGAAGCGCTAAACGAGGGTTTCATGTTGATATTAAAACCTCCATAGGCGTACAAAAATACGGGATTCTGACCATTCAAACTGATTCCTTTCTTGTGGACAATAAACATCGGGACGCGGGTTTGGTCTTTGCTCGCGTAAAATTCCTGTTTGATCTCGTAATCGTCAGGATTAAATTTCAGTTCGGGTTGCTGGAACAGCGTCGATTGTCCGCTTGCCGGATCATAACGGTAAATGGTAGCGGGGGTGGTAAAACTAGTGAAGGAATAGAAGAGCGTATTTTCGTCGCGTTTTCCATCCAAGCCGCTTGCCGTGCCAATTGCCGGCAATACAATATCTTTTTCGATCTTTCCGCTGTAGTCGAACTGCAATATTTTCGCGCTGGCGTCTTTCAGATAAAATGCAAAGAGTTTGCCTCCGCCGGTAGACACGTTTTCAAGCAGTTCCGCCGTTTCGGGGATGACGTCGATCCATTGGGCAGTCTCCGGTTGTGCGGCGCTGACGGACGTCAGGCGATAGTTCGAGGCGTCCTTGTCGGTAAGTACCAGCAAGCGCCCCTCGTGATGATCCACTACGGAACTGTTGTATGTAAACCCTTTCACCAAGGGGACGATTTTTTGATTGGCTTGTGCCAGCGATTGAACATACAGTTCGTTTCCCGATGTGCCTTCGGAGACCGACAGAATCAGGTATTCTTCATCTTCTGTGGTATAAGCGCTCACGTAACGCAACGGGTTGTCGCGGTCTTCATACACCAATTTGTCGCTGCTTTGCGGAGTTCCAATAGTATGGTAGTAAAGTTTGTGAAACTGATTTTGGTTCGAGAATTGTCCGGTAGCGCCCGGAGCGTCGTAGCGGCTGTAATAGAATCCGTTGCCCTTCCACGCCGCAGACGAAAACTTCGCCCATTGCAAGTGGTCGTCCAACGTTTCCCCTGTTTCGGTATTCATCACAAAAAATTCCGTCCAGTCCGAACCCGCTTTTGAAATGGAGTACGCCATGAATCGGCTGTCTTTCGAGAAATATACGCCGCTCAAAGCCACCGTTCCGTCAGTGGACAGGCTGTTGGGATCGAGAAAGACTTCAGGACTTCCGTCTAAACTTTTTTGACGGTACATGACCGATTGATTTTGAAGTCCTTCGTTTTTGAAAAAGTAATAATCATCGCCTTCCTTAAAAGGAGTGGAATAGCGGGGATAATTCCATATATCTGTCAGCCGTTCTCGGATTTGGTCTCTGAACGGGATTTGCGACAGGTAATCTTCGGTCACCTCGTTTTGGGCTTTTACCCAGTCGGCGGTTTCCTGCGAGTGGTCGTCTTCTAACCACCGGTAAGGATCGGCTACTTTTGTTCCGAAATAATCGTCTACCACATCGCCCTTAGCCGTCATCGGATAGGCTTTGTATTTGATGGTTTCGCGCTTGCACGCGCAGGTCATGGCAATACACATGATGATCACAAAATATTTTTTCATTCTAATAATAATAATGGGGTTTCTTCTTCTACGCTTATGGTTTCTTCGGTATTTTCGACCAGACTTGGCGTATACACTTCCAAGCCTTTGCTTCTGGGCAGGCTGAACCGGATACAGAAACCTTCTTCAGGCTTGGTTTCCGCCCAGATACGACCTTTCAATGATTCAATCACTGCTTTGCAAACTGCCAATCCTAATCCGGAGCCTTTGGTATCAGGGTCGCCGGGTAAGAGGAGGTTGTCTCTCAAATCAAACAGTATTTCTGTCTGTTCGGGCAACAGCCCTATGCCGTCGTCGGTAACCCATAACTCGACAAATTCGATGTCTTCAGCCATGCCATCGCCGGTATCCAACTTGGTGCCAATCTTTGCTCCTATCGAAATATTTCCTGTTTCAGCCGGCACGAACTTGAAAGCGTTGGAAATCAAGTTACGCAATACCAAATCGACCAACCTTTCATCGGCAATGGCGAACGTATTGTTTTGAACCTCGTTGGTCATCCGAATCTTTTTGGCTGTTGCCAACTTGTCGTACTCAACAAACAGATTGTTCGTCAATTGCGGAATATTTACCGTAGTCATGAATGGTTTCAGTTGTCCCGATTGCGCCTGTAGCAAAAGCGTAAAGTTCTGGAAAAAACCATAAAGAGAACGGATTTTATTGGTGATGCCGTTCAAAGGATTATCGTTATCCACAGGAGAGATTCCCTGATCTGCCTCGTAAATACTGATGCTCTGCTCCAGCGAGATGATACTGCTCCTGATGTGACTTTCCAGAAACTGGAACGCATTTCCCTGATTGACCAAAAGCAAATCAAATTCTTCGGACTTCAATCGCAACGAATTTTGTTTTTTGGCAACGTCGGCTAAGTGTTTGTATTTGAACCACAAATACGCCATCATCAATAAGGTGGTTGCCAATACAGCCCAGACTATAGCAAAGATATGGAAAACTTTTGAAATGGTTGATCGTAGTTGCCACCTGTTCCGGGCTTCTTCGGCGGCAGCAATGGCAAGATCGCGCTCGGCTTGTAGTCCTGTGTTGAGATCTTTGTAGGTATTATCCACCTCTTGCAGGTTTATCACATTCAATTGCGTAAAATATTCGTATACGTCATTTGCTCTGCCCAGCCTGCGATAGGAATCGACCAACGACTGGCAAAAATATTTTTGCATTTCGAGATCACTGCGGTCTACAGCAATTTCCAGCCCCTTTTTGAGTTCTTCCACCGCTTCGGCGAAGTTGTTGCGGAGCAGCCATGTTTGCGCCATGGCATTGAAATTTTCCATTGCCAAGTCCCAAAGACGCTCGCGGATCGTTAGGTCACGGATTCGTCGTCGGTGGTCGGTAGCCCTTGTATAATCCTTTCTGTCAAGCGCTATCTGGCTCATCAATACATGAGCGTCCACTACCGCAAGGTATTGCCTCGAACTGTATCCCTTATCGGAGGCTCTTTCGGCATAATACAAACAACTGTCCACGTTTTCATACTGAAACTGCCTGGCAATGTTGACCAATATGGCTGCCCGCGCCGAATCGGGCGCCTGAGCCATGCTTCTACGCAACTCATCGGCTCTGGGATTGCCCAAAGCCTGAAAAGCGCATACCCAAAAAACAAATGAAAAAAACAATGTCCTTCTGTTCATCTAATTCTGATTTTGGCGTGTTTTTGAATGGCGCAAAAATAAAAAATATTTTGCAAATCATGCAAATTTAGATGGAAATTTTTGTCCACCAACCTCATTGTATTTACAAAACAACCTCAGTAGCAGTGGTTTAATGTTTTAAATCTTACCTAATTACCTAATTTTGAATATAATGAGGTAATGAGGTTGGTTTTTTAGATGCGGCGTGCCGCGTCTCTACAGTGTATTACGACGCACGCCAAACAGATGTCTCCCTTCGGTCGACATGACAGCGGCACGTAACAAGGGAGGGGGAAAGTTACGCGCTTTTTCTAATGTATTTCCATTTCGCGCAATTCCGTTTCTACCGCCTTTGTTATAAAGCCATTGAGTGTGATACCTTTTATTTTTGCAGTTGTTGCAACTTTTTGATGCAAATCAGGCGGCAAAAATATGTTGAAAACACTGGTGTATGATTTTTTTGTTTCAACGATACCTTTGCGTTTACAAAAATCCAAATAACTTTCAATCGCCTCTTCAAAAGCCTGTCTCAATTGGTAGACAGTTTGACCCTCGAATGATACAACTGAATCTATTCCTTCCACACGACCGATAAAAGCCTCGTCTTCTTCGCTGAATTGTACAGAGGCAACGTAATCCTTATACTTCAAAATGTTGTTCATCGTCACTATTATTTTTTGATTCGGATACTTCCGTACTTTCGGCAAAAGCACCAATTTTTCGCAAAAAATCCAGCGTATCTTTCAATTGATACGGCTTTAGAATATTATGCGGATGTGGTTTGTGCAAGTTTAGCGATATGTTGGATTCAGGATTTTCAAATTCCACCCGCGAACCCGACGTTTTACCTTTATTGCTTTGCTCATAACCGTACTTTCGCAAAAGTTTCATCAGTTCATCCCATTGGAAATCTTTAGGGAACCGTAGAAACCTTTCCAATAATTTTTGGTGCTTGCTCATCAAATATTTTTTCGCAAAGGTAAATACATAAATCCCAAAAGCAAATTTTTTTTACATGACCACAACTATTTTCGTGTAAACCAATAGGTCAAAGAACGTATTTTAGTTTTCAGTTGTCAGTTTTGACTGCGTCGAGCTAAAGGTTCAGTTTTCAGAGAAACTTCAAACTTCAAACTTCAAACTTCAAACTTGAAACTTGAAACTTCAAACTTGAAACTATTGATGGCGCGTCGATGACTATTCATTCTCAATTGCCTTCGGCGAGGGCTGCGCCGTTCTCAATTCTCAATTCTCAATTCTCAATTCTCAATTCTCAATCTCCTCCCGCCAACCACCACTGCAATCGTTTCCACCACCCCCATTGTGCACGCTCTTGCTTCAATTTTTCCTTCATCTCTTCATCCGACAGCCAATTATCGCATACTTTTATCAGCAAGTCGAGATTGTGTATGGATATTTGCGCAAGTCGCTGGAGCTCCTGACGGTCTGCTTCGCTTATGGTACTCATATCTTTTTTTTTTTAGTGATTAATGGTTAGTGGTTAGTGGTTAGTGGTTAGTGGTTAGTGGTTAGTGGTTAGTGGTTAATTTACCATTTACCATTTACCATTTACCATTTACCACTTACCACTTACCACTTACCATTTACCATTTACCACTGTTCTCAATTCGTAATTCGTAATTCCTAATTCTTAATTATTTTCACCGTTTTCACCTGTCCGTCCTTCTCAAACATGAAGAAATACGCCCCTTGCGGCAGATGCTCCAACCTGATGTTTTCATCAGGGTTGGCGATGAGTTGCGTATGCACCAATATGCCGGCGGCGTTGACAACGCGCAGCGTACAACCTGCGGCATCGCTGATGCGCACCGCGTCCGTAAACGGATTGGGATATGCTTTCAGGTTGGGGGCAAAGAGTTCGGCGGCGGCGGTGATGTTTCCATCAATCGTGAGTTTTGCCGGCGCGCTCGTTGTTTCGTCATAGGTGAGGCGGAAATAATACTCGCCCGCCGTTGTCGCCGTGGATGCGATGATGGTCAGCGTGGCGGCATCTCCGGCTACGGCGCTCATCGTGGGCGTTATGCCCGTTGGGGCGGAAGTTGCGATTGTTTCGGTGGCGGAGGGATACCAGGCAATCGTTCCGGCGGCGCCGTTGGCGATGTTCTCCGTGGTGACGGCGAAGGTTGCCACGCCGGCAACGCCCGTTTTGAGCGCTGCGCTTTGCGCGCCTACGGAAACTGTTTTGGACGCGGACGATGAAGTCACCGTCACCCGTCCTACGTTGCTCTGCACCCCGTCAAACGTTACGCGGAAATAATACGTATCCGCCGCCGCTTCGCTTGTGGTTGCGATGGCTACCGACGCAGCATTGCCGGCTACGGCGCTCACCGTTGCGCTCACGCCCGCGGGGGCGTCAGCCGGCATCGTGCCGCCGACGTTGCTATACCATTGCACTGCGCCGAGTTCGCCGTCGGCGATGTTCATTGTCGTTACCGCGAAGGTGGCAGAGCCGGCAATTCCTTCGGTGAGTGCGCCGTTCTGCGAAGCCACGTTAACCACTTGGGCTCCTGCTGCAAATATCGTCAGCACGGCTACATCGCTCTCCGCGCCGTCTATCATCACGCGGAAGTAATACGTGTCAGCCGTGGCAGCCGTCGTTGCCGACACGGTGACCGTTGCCGCGTTGCTCGATACATTGCTCACCGTTGCGCTCACGCCCGTTGGGGCGGTGGTAGAAGCGGTACCGGCGTCGTCGGTGTACCATTGCACCGTGCCTGCAGCGCCATCGGCGATGTTGGCAGTCGCTACCGCGTAGGTTGCCTCGCCGGCTGCGCCTGCAGTGATGATGCCGCTCTGCGCGCCTACTGTAAGCGTTTTGGTGGAGGGTGCCATCACCACGAGCGTTGCCACCTCGCTCTCTACACCGTCAATGGTGATGCGGAAATAATACGTGTCAGCCGTGGCAGCCGTCGTTGCCGTGACGGTGACCGTTGCCGCGTTGCCCGATACATTGCTTACCGATGCGGTTATTCCCGTTGGGGCGGTGGTAGAAGAGGTGCCGGCGGCGTTGCTGTACCATTGCACAGCGCCTGTGGCGCCATTGGCGATGTTGGCAGTCGCTACGGCGTAAGTTGCCGAACCTGCCGTCCCTGCGGTGATGATGCCGCTCTGCGCGCCTACCGTGAGCGCTTTGGTTGCCGGAGCAATCACCGTGAGCGTTGCCACGTTGCCGCTCTGTACCCCGTCAATGGTGATGCGGAAATAATACGTGTCAGCCGTGGCAGCCGTCGTGGCATTGACGGTGACCGTTGCAGCGTTGCCCGATACATTGCTCACCGTGGCGCTTATGCCTGTGGGGGCGGTGGTAGACGCGGTTCCGGCGGAGTTGCTATACCATTGCACTGCGCCGGTGGAGCCGGCGGCGATGTTCTCTGTGGTTACCGCAAAGGTTGCCGTGCCTGCCGAGCCGGCGGTGATGATGCCGCTCTGCGTGCCTGCGGTGACCGTTTTGGGGAGCGATGCCGTGACTGTGAGCGTTACTACCGCGCTCTCTACGCCGTCAATGGTGATGCGGAAATAATACTCGCCTGCCGTGGCTGAAGTCGTTGCCGTGACGGTAGCCGTTGCCGAAGCGTCAGATACAGCGCTTACCGAGGCGCTCAAGCCGGAAGGGGCGGGGGTGGGGGTGGCGCCTGCGGAGGTGGTATACCACGTTACAGAGCCGACGGTGCCATTGGAGATGTTGGTGGTGGTGACTGCAAAGGTCGCCGAGCCTGCCGAGCCGGCGGTGATGACGCCGCTCTGCGAACCTACCATGACCGTTTTGGGTAGCGACGCGCTTACCGCGAGCGTTGCCGTGGCGCTCGTAACGCCGTCAATGGTAACGCGGAAATAATGCGTGGTAGCCGTTGCCTCTGTCGTTGCCGTGACGGTGACCGTTGCCGCATTGCCCGAAACAGCGCTCACCGATGCGTTTAATCCCGCAGGAGCGTCGATGGCGGTCGTTCCTGATGGGTTATCGTACCACGTTACCGTTCCTGTTGCGCCGTTGGCGATGTTGGCGGTGGAAACCGCAAAAGTTGCCTCGCCTGCGCCCGGAGCGACGCCGCCGCTCTGTCCGGCTAACGCTACCGTTTTATCCGTTGCAGCGGCGACAGGGAACGTGCGTTGGCAACTGATGTAGCCCGTACCTCTATCATATATGGTTGCCGCTGCGCCGTTGATGGCGGCGGTGGTAGTCGAAGAAAAGAAATATCCGGAAACCGGGGCTATGCCAACATAACATATATAATCATACCCATTCTCAAATACGTCGGAAGACGTCATTTCATACCAGTCTTGAAACCGACGCCAAGATGTCCATGAAATCGTAGTGTTTGGCGTGTTTGTCGCGGCGTTTGGCGGCGTTGCTCCGGCAACGGGCTGCGTTACGGTTACCGACGCCGAGGTGATTGCTGGCGCCACCGTGAGCGTTGCCGCGTTCGACGCGGCGTCGCCTTCCGTGTTTGTGGCTATGCAGCGGTACTGATAGCCGTTGTGGGTAAGCGCTACGCCTGTGAGCGTGAGCGTTGCCGTTGATGCGCCGGAGTAGATGCCGCCGTCGGTTACGTCAGTCCACGAGGTTCCGCCGTTGGTTGAAACCTGCCAGTGATACGCTGGCGCGGGCGCTCCGTTTGCCGCCGCCGTAAACGCGGTGAAGTCGCCTGCGGCGGCGCTTCTATTTGCGGGATGCGCGGTGAAGAAGGGCGGCGCCGTTGTCGTCACCGCGAGCCTTTCCACTGCGCTCATAATGCCGTCGATGGTAACGCGGAAATAGTGCGTGGTAGGCGTTGCCGCCGTCGTTGCCGTGACGGTGACCGTTGCCGCATTGCCCGAAACAGCGCTCACCGATGCGTTTATTCCCGCAGGGGCGGAGATGGAGTTCGTTCCTCGTAGGTTATCGTACCAAGTTACTGTTCCTGTTGCGCCGTTGGCGATGTTGGCGGTGGAAACCGCAAAAGTTGCCGCGCCTACGCCCGGGGTGACGCTTCCGCTCTGCCCGGCTAACGCTACCGTTTTATCCGTTGCAGCGGCGACAGGTAACGTGCGTTGTATAGAGAGGTAGCCCGTACCTCTATCATATATGGTTGCCGCTGCGCCGTTGATGGCGGCGGTGGAAGTCGAAGTAAATAAATATCCGGAAACCGGGGCTATGCCAACATAACATATATAATCATACCCATTTTCAAATACGTCGGAAGACGTCATTTCATACCAGTCTTGAAACCGACGCCATGATGTCCATGAAATCGTAATGTTTGGCGTGTTTGTCGTGGCGTTTGGCGGCGATGCTCCGGCAACGGGCTGCGTTACGGTTACCGACACAGCGTTGATTGCTATTCCCAACGTGAGCGTTGCCGCGTTTGACGCAGCGTTGCCTGCCGTGTTTGTGGCTATGCATCGGTACTGATAGCCGTTGTGTGTCGTCTGTATGCCGGCGAGCGTGAGCGTAGCCGTTGCTGCTCCTGCGTAAATGCCGCCGTCGGTTACGTCAGTCCACGAGGTACCGCCGTCGGTAGATACCTGCCAGTGATACGCTGGCGCGGGCGCTCCGCTTGCCGTCGCCGTAAACGCAGTGGAGCCGCCCGGGGCGGCGATTCTGTTTGCGGGGTGCACGCCGAAGGCGGGCGCCGACGTGGTCACCGTGAGCGTTGCCGCGCTTGTCGTGGCGTCGCCTGCCGCGTTTTCGGCTGTGCAGCGGTACTGATAGTCGTTGTAGGCTGTCGTTACTTCGGTGAGCGCGAGCGTAGCCGTTGTTGCGCCGGCGTAAATGCCGCCGTCGGTAACGTCAGTCCACGTGCTGCCGCCGTTGGTAGATACCTGCCACTGATACGTCGGCGCGCCGCTTGCCGCCGCCTCAAACGTGGTGGAGCCTCCTGCGGGTACGTTTCTGTTTTCGGGGTGCACGGAGAAGGCGGGCGGCGAAATCACCGTGAGCGTTGCCGCGCTGGATGTGGCGGAGCCTAACGTGTTGGTGGCTACGCAGCGGTACTGATAGCCGTTGTAGGCAGCCGTTACGTTGTTGAGTATGAGCATTTGCGCGGTTGCGCCGGAGTAAATACCGCTGTTGGTTACGTTAGTCCACGTGCTTCCGCCGTTGGTAGATACCTGCCACTGATACGTTGGCGCGGGCGAACCGCTTACCGCCACCATAAACTGGGTGGAGCCGCCCGCGACGACGTTGCGATTTGGCGGTTGCGTGGTGAATTCGGGCGCTCCCGTGTGATACGTCAGCGCGGTAGCGGTAGCCGACAGAGAGGCGTTGGCGCCGGTTACGGCGAAGTTGCCCGTATTTACGCCCGACGCCGCGCTGATAATCACATAACTGCTTGCCGCGCCAACGTCGGAGATGTTGAGCGTATTAGTACCCGTCGCCGTCAGCGCGCCCGTTGCCGTGAGGCGCGCCGGCGGGGAGCCGCTCAAATCAAAATTGGTTACGCCGCCGTTCATGGTCAGCGAGCCGCCGATGGTGTGTTGTCTGTCAACGGTCAGCGTGCATCCGGCGTTTTTCACAAAGTTGCCAGCCCATCTACAGTAGTTCAGCAGAATTACCTCGCCCTGATTTGCGGTGAAGGTTCCCGTGGCGGTGTTGGCAGCGCTGGAGCTGGCTATGGTAAAAGCCGCCGTACCCTGTTTGGTAACGCTACCGCCTGCGCCTGAAAAAAAGCCTGCGAATTCACCTCCGCCGGTTGCTGCTCCCGCTGTGCCGATGGTCAGGGTACTGTTGCCGAGAACAACCTCTGCTGTGCCGCTGTAGCCGTTTAAGGCTCTGATGGTTTTATCACCCGACGAAACATCCAATTTGCTCGAGGCGTTCATCAAAACGTGCGAGTTTGTAATACTACCGTTTTCGCCTAATGTGAGCGTAACGTCGCTGTTGATTCTTGTTTCGCCATCGTGGGAGTTGATTCCGTTCAGCGTCAAGTTTGCGTTACTACTACCGAATTCTCCTCTCGCTATGGTAAGGGTGTAACCGTTGACTGTTCCTCGAAACCCCTCGTGGATAACCGCGTTAGAACTAATGTAAATGGTCACATTTCCCACCAATTCGTAGATACCATAGTAGTTCCCCGATACCGTGTATGGACCGAAAATCTCATGGTACCCCCCCGCCTGCGGCAAATCCTGTTGTGCGAACACATTCGATGCGTTAAATGCCGCCGCCATCAGGAGCGCCATTATTCCGACTTTTCCAAAAAAATTGTTATACTTCTTCATATTGGTTTAGAAAAAAAAAATAATTACTTATTCATGCTAAATAGTTGAAATTATAGTCTTTGGTCTTTAGTCATTAGTCAGTAGCCCCTCGGCTACCGACTAACGACTACCGACTATCCCCGCCCTCTCAAGGTATTACCGCTGAAATAATCGAACTCCATTGTCCTGCTTTCCCCTTGCTGTTTTCGTATCGGAGGCAGAAATACGCTATTTTCTTACGGTCTTGCCTGTCGAAGGTGAAGAGTTCCTTTTTACGCCGTGTAAATCTGCTATCTGTTAGCATTTTTACCTCGTTAGCGCTCGGCTCGTCGATGGGAAATACTCCGCAACGTATTTTTACGCCGTAGTTTGCGCGTTTGTCATTAGGCGTTCCTTCCACGTGTTTGATGTTCAACTCGAGTGCACCTTCGTTGGGGTACTTAATAGTAGCGGTCACCAATCCCACGGGGTCTCCCACCGACGTTGGTATTGTATCACGCGGTTTTAGCCCCATCGAAATAAAATCGCTCTCGGTTAGCGGCGGCGAAAAGAAATATCGCCGTTTCACATCGCGCATCGCGGTTTCAAGTTCTTTTCTTGCGGTTCGCAACTGCGCGTTCATAGCCGGCGTTCTTGCCGCCGGCGGCGTCTGAAACAACGTTTCAAACTCGCTTGTTTTTAGCGTAAGCGTTCCCGTCGTTTCTTCGGGAACTGTCAACCTGTCGCTAATCGAGGGGATATACGTTCCCCAGGTTGTCGCCATTCTTAATATTGCCTCGCTCGAAGTAGGCATCCAATCTCCTTGTGCCATGTTTTTACTTTTTTAAATGATGGTTTAACATTATGATTACTATATAAGGGTGATTTATACATTTTTGATTTGTCCGTGTACGCGGCGAGGTTGTCCGTGTATACGGCGAGGTTGTCCGTGTATGCTTTTGGGTTGTCCGTGTACACGGCGAGGTTGTCCGTGTATGCTTTTGGGTTGTCCGTGTATGCTTTTGGGTTGTCCGTGTATGAACCCGCGCCGAGCGTGTATGAATTGAGGGCGGGCGTGTATGAATACATTGCGTACCTAACGGCACGCCGTGGTTCGGGCGTACATTCGTTTTCTACCAATATTGCATCCCTAACGGGATGCCGCAATCCGGAATGCACACCATCTCTGAACTCCGAAGGAGTTGAATGTCGATAACCCCGTGTAAGCGCAGCGCAACTCGGGGAAACGGAATACGTGCCATCTATGGAACTCCGTAGGAGTTCAACCGCCTGTGCAAAACCACTATACATTGAACTCCTACGGAGTTCTCCGGTATAGTCGGCAGTCTTCATCCCCCGTGTTGCGCTGCGCTTACACGGGGTTATCCACATGGAAATCCTACGGATTTCTACAGAATTACATAATTGATACAAAATGAACATATACATGCGCGTCGATGGCAGGGTGTGGGCGGGGCTTGCCCCCGCCCTGTGATGCGTTGCGGCGTTGTGGGCGACCGCAAGGGTCGCCCCTACAACAATCGGTGTTGCGGCGTTGCGGGCGACCGCGAGGGTCGCCCCTACAACATTACGTCCTGATGGCGCGTCATGCCGGCGTATGCCGGTATCCACGTTAGGGAACCACGCCATCCGCAAACCCTTATTTTTTGGAAGCCCCCTTAATAACAGAACGTTCCCTTCATATTCTCCCCTTATTACTTTCGTGAGATCGCTCCGCTTAGTTCCCTTATTTTCAGAGAAATAATAAGGGTAAATTTTTCTGTTCGCCATTCTATTAAGGGTACCTTTGGGGGATAAGGGTTTTAGCAAAACTATTATTCATGCGAATCAAGAGTAGAGCCCTTCGGGGTTCGTGTAAATTCGTGGACAAATTGAAATGTCCACAATAAAAACTTGACCATCCCATGACATTTTAAAAATTTGATGTATTTTTGCATCAATTTTTTAAAACAACCGTTTGAAAAACATTTATTTAAATAAAGATATATGGATATGAAAAGAAGTGCGTTCATTAAATGGGGAGGTCTAGCGGCGGTCAATGCCGCAGCGATTCCGGCATTGTTCCATTCGTGCAAACATGAAACTGCTTCAGCCGGAGCGGGTTGTGATGGCGCCGACCACGAACAAAGAATAAAAGAATTAGGTCTGGTTTTACCTCCCGTGACCAAGCCCTTAGGTATCTATAAACCTGCGCTTGTATCGGGCAATATGCTGTACGTTTCGGGGCAGGGACCCGTACTGCCCGACGGTTCGCTGATCACCGGCAAACTAGGCGCCGATTTAAGTCTTGAAGAAGGACAAATGGCAGCCCGTCAGGCGGGGCTAACCATGATTTCTGTTATCAAAGAATATTTTGGCGACTTGAACAGAATTTGCAGGTTAATCAAAACGCTGGGAATGGTCAACTGTACGATGGATTTTCACCAACAACCCGCAGTAATTAACGGTTTCAGCGGATTAATGGCTGAAATTTTTGGCGAAGACAACGGCATAGGCGTCAGAAGCGCCGTTGGCATGATGTTGCCTTCAAATATTGCCGTTGAAGTGGAAGCAGTTTTCGAACTACATCTTTAGTTTTCAGTTTTCAGTTTTCAGTTTTCAGTATTTTAGTTTTCAGTTTTCAGTTTTCAATTCTCAATTCTCAATTCTCAATTCTCAATTCTCAATTCTCAATTCTCAGTCGTGAATTATACCATATCCGAAATAGCGCGCATTGTGGGCGGACAATTGGTTGGACTTGTAGATGCAAACGTTCAACATATACTGACCGACAGCCGCTCGGCGCTGTATCCCGCCTCTACCGTATTTTTTGCCATTTCCGGCAAACGGCATGACGGTTGCCATTATATTGAAGAGTTGTACCGGAAAGGCGTTCGCTGTTTTGTTGCAGAACGGCTACCGAACGATATGACGTTTCCTGAAGACGGCGCTTTCGTCCTTGTTCCCAATACCCTCCACGCATTACAACAATTAGCCGCCCAGCATCGCCGTCGCTTCATGACCCCTGTCATCGCTATCACAGGCAGCAACGGCAAAACGGTTCTTAAGGAATGGATTTTTCAAGCCATCCATCACGAAAAGAACATTGCGCGCAGTCCGCGAAGTTACAATTCGCAGGTGGGCGTGCCTTTGTCGGTCTGTCTGTTGGACGATAAGCACGATTTGGCTGTTTTTGAAGCAGGCATTTCACAAGCCGGAGAGATGGAACGTCTGCAAACCATCATCGCGCCCGACATCGGTATTTTTACCCATCTGGGCGAAGCGCACAGCGAAAATTTCCATTCGAAATACGAAAAAGCGCAGGAAAAATTGAAACTATTCCGCCACTGCCGCACGGTACTTTATTGTAGAGATTGTACGGAAGTTGCCGATATTCTCGAAAACAACCCCGAATACAGGGCTGTTTCGCTATTTTCGTGGGCGGCGAACGCAGACGCAGATGTGCGGGTAACAGATAAACGGAAAGAAAAAGGGGCAACGCAGGTACTAGTGCATCATGGCGGAAAAAGTTTTGACCTGACGATTCCATTTACTGATGACGCTTCGGTAGAAAATGCGCTGCATCTGGTCTGCCTGATGCTGTTCATGGGCTACCGCGCGGAAATCATCCGTTCGCGCATGGCAGATTTAGAACCTGTAGCCATGCGTTTGGACATCAAGAAAGGCGTCAACCGATGTAACATCATCAATGACAGTTACAATGCCGACGTCAGTTCGCTGGCTATAGCGCTCGACTTGCTGGCGAGGCAACAACAAGCAACGAAAACAGTCATTTTATCGGATATTCTGCAATCGGGAAAATCGCCGGAAAGTCTGTACCGCGAACTAAGCGGACTGTTGGCAGAGCGGAATGTCAATCGTTTAGTGGGCGTTGGTCCCGGAATTTCTGCCCATGCCGAACTGTTTACCTGCGACAAGCGCTTTTTTGCCGATACCGACGCTTTTTTGACAGCATGGGGTCATACGTTGCAGTTTGCCGACGAGGCAATATTGGTTAAAGGCTCGCGTTGCTATGAATTTGAACGCATCGTACAGGCGCTCGAAGAAAAAGTACACCAAACCGTTCTGGAAATCAACCTGAATGCGATGATTCACAACTATAACCGCTTCAAATCACTGTTGCTTCCACAAACCAAAATAGTGGCGATGGTGAAAGCCTTTGCCTACGGTAGCGGAAGCGTAGAAATAGCAAACGCGCTAGAGTACCACCGCGCCGATTACCTTGCGGTAGCCTTTGCCGACGAAGGTAAAGAACTGCGCGAGAACGGCGTCGGATTGCCCATCATGGTCATGAATCCCGAAGACGGCAGTTTTGAGACCTTGATTCGCTATATGCTCGAACCGGAAATATATAACTTCCGAATGTTGGAACAGTTTACCAAAACGGCGTCTAATCAGGGTATCTGCGAGTATCCCATTCATATTAAATTAGACGCGGGCATGCATCGTCTTGGTTTTCTTGAAAACGAGATAGACCGGCTTACGGAACAATTGTGCAGGCAAACTTCCGCGCGCGTGAAATCAGTATTTTCACATCTAAGCGGCAGCGACAACCCTGCATTGGACGATTTTACGCGCGAACAAATCGAGGTTTTCAAACGGATGAGCGGCAGGATAGAAGAGCGGATTCAGTATCCCTTTCTGCGGCATATCCTCAATTCGGCGGGTATTGAGCGTTTTCCCGAAGCGCAGTTCGATATGGTGCGGCTGGGTATTGGCTTGCATGGAATCAGCGCGGTTGACCCCTCGAAACTGCAACAAACGGCTACCTTGCGCAGCATCATCCTGCAGGTGAAAAATGTCCTGCCCGGTAACAGCGTTGGTTATCATCGGAATTTTGTCGCCGCCAAACCTGCGCGTATCGGGATTGTACCCATCGGTTACGCCGACGGGCTGCACCGTATATTGGGCAATGGAGCGGGCAGTATTTCAGTGAACGGGAAACGCGCGCCCATAATAGGCAACATCAGTATGGACATGTGCGCCGTGGATCTTACGGATATAGAGGCTTCAGAAGGCGACCCTGTGGTCATTTTCGGCGAAGAATTACCGCTTGAAGAAATGGCGCGGCAAATGCAAACCATACCCTACGAGGTACTCACCAGCGTATCGTCGCGGGTGAAACGAATTTATTTTCAGGAGTAAAATAAACTGCCGAGTTATTGTTTCGATGCGAAACTACTCAAAAAACGTAATAGTTGCAGAAATGGTTCCGGAAAACTATCGTTGGAATTGGAACGTATGGAGATGTATTTGGTTTTCTTTCCTTCGGTGTAGCTCAATTGGTATATGAACCCGTCGAGCGGGTTGTCGAGGTTGGCTTCCTGTTCAAATCCATAAGCGTCTTTCATTTTGAATAGTCGGCTGCGGAAAATGAGTTCCGCTAAAGCGGCATATTCATCATCGCTCAGTTTGCCTTCTGATGTGTTGATCCGTTCTTTTCCAGCCTGAAAGTCAAAAAACATGTTTTGTTGCCGGACAGAATAGTTTTTATCCTTGTCGATCTCTATCGAAATTTTATAATTGCCCGCGCTTTCCATACTGTAGATGATAGAAAATTCTTCGGGTATGGTATCACATCCGGCAATCAGAATCATGATAAAGAATAGGATCGTTGCGCTATATTTCATACAACATAAGTGATTAAAAAGAGAGGGTATCTTTGGATACCCTCTCAAAAAAATGATATTATCAGGGTTGTTCACCTTCCCACGGACTACGTTGCATCAGGTACCAATTTCCGTCTGCATCCTTTCCCGTGGTCTGAATTTGACCTAACGGGATTGGCAAAGTAGTCTTGGTAGCCTCTAATTGCGAAGAACGTGCAAATTTAGTGATACGGGCTTGTTCGTAAGCCAGATAAGCGCCAATTTCTTGGCTCATCACATTACCGCCATAACGCACAAGGTCAAACCAACGTTGTCCTTCCATGGCAAGTTCCAATTTGCGTTCCATGCGCACTGCCGCAACGCAGGTTGTTTTGTCGCTAAATGCCGCATGACTTCCAGGATACTCTTTCACTAAATAATTAGCAGCGGGGTCTCCTTCTTTTAACTTATCTTTCAATTCAGGCTTCAAATTAGCATCATCCAAATCTTTTGCCGAGTATTTAGTGATATTCACATCATTTCCTGCGCGTTTGCGAACTTGGTTCACAAGGTCCATAGCGCCTGAGAAATTTCCATCTTCGGCATATAATTCAGCCAACATCAGCATGGCGTCGCGGACGCTCAAGTACTGTATGTTCATAGACGAACCGGGCGCCCATCCGTCGTGTAAACTGGTACGCCCCAAGCCTCCGGCGTGTCTGTTGTGGTACACATGCTTTTTGGGGTTGAATATACCGCCATTTTCAAAATCGCGCACCCAGGTCAAAGCGTCGCAAATGCCCCAATCTTTATACGGAATCATATCGCGCCCTACGGAAAAATCAACGCGGGGGTCAACCAACTGTTCGTCGTTATTGAACAAAGTGAATATCTTCACCGTTTCGCCGTCTTCGTCTTCTTCCTCTACCATTTCAAACCATGAAATCGTAGGTCTGGTTCTGTACGAGTTATCAAGGAAAGGCAGCCCGTTTTCATCTACCTGAAATGAATTGACCAATTCATAAGAAGGTTGGTAGAATCCGCAACATCCGCCGGGTCCCTTGTCGTATGGGTAACAAAGCGACATTCCTGCATTGCCATTGTTGTTCACTTCACTTGAGAACTGAAATTCGTAAATGGATTCGGAACTTTTATTGTCGTTGTCGCAATCCCAGTTGAAATCCAAACTTTCAGTCAGCGCATACTTAATACCGGAGGCTGTGCTTCCGTTGTTCAGTACATCTTCCAAAAGAGTTTTTGCTTCAGCCTTTCCCGGCATCCCCGGTTGTTGCATCAGAATTTTCGCTTTCAACGCTTTAGCCGCCCATTTATAAGCGCGTCCTACATCGGCAGGACGTTCCGGCAATAAATCAATGGCTTTTTGAATGTCGGCAAGCACATCGGGATAAATATCCCTGTCGTTAGATATTCTCGGGTTGGCGTCAAAATTTGTTTCGTCCAAATAAGGAATATAGGGTCCAAAGACTTTTAATCCTTCGAAATAATACAATGCTCGGAGGAAGTATAATTCTCCTTTTCTGACGTTTACAAAGTCTGGGTCTAAGCCTTCAACTTCATCCATATGTTGAAGCGCTACCCTTACCCGCTGGTTTCCTCTGTAGGTCCAACTCCATTTTTCTGAAACATAATCGTTTGTTGACGTAACGCGGTATCCTTCAAAGTCATTGATAGGCGGTTGGTCGCCCGCGTCTGTGCCTTTGTTGGCGTCGCCGCCGTATATACCGCCAAACACCCAGTTAAAAGGGCTTCTTCCCCATCCGGTGGTGGTTAAGTATCCATACGCTGCAGTTACAATCATATCCGCGCCTTCTTGCGTGGATAATGTTTCTTTTGAAACGCTTCCCAATGGAGCCTTGTAGAGAAATTCTTCACCACAGGATAATAACATCACACATATTGCGCATGTAAGCGCTATTGCATATTTATAAGTTTTCATATTATACATGATATTTAAAATGATTCATTAAAAAGTAAGATTCACGCCGAAAATGAGTTTTATGACATTGGGGAATCCGCCGCCGTCAATACCGCGCGCAAGGTCGCTGCCTGAAGACATATCTCTCAGCGTCATTTCAGGGTTCAACCCGTTGTACTTGGAGAAGGTAAGCAAATTTTCAACCTGTCCGTAAATTCTCAAATTGGATATGGTTGCTTTTTGCAGCCACTCTCTTGGTAAAGTATAACCAACAACGAGGTTTTTCAGACGCAGGTACGACGCTTTTTCAACAAAGTATGAGTTGGCGACCTGGTATGAATATTCGTCGCCTGAGTTCAACATTGGCAGTATTGCGTCGCTGCTGCTGTATTTTTCGCCCGGCGCTTTGAACGTTCTGCCCGGTTCCCATGATTGGTTGAGCATGCGTTTAGAGCGATTGCCGCGGAACATATTGAAATCGGTAAAGGCTTTGGTATTGTTGAACAAATCATTTCCTATCGAAGAATACCAGAACATGGTCATATCAAAGTTCTTATAGGTCAGCCCGATGTTCAAGCTGGCTAAGAGTTTCGGATGCGGATTTCCGATGATCACACGGTCTGCAGGTCCTAAAGCGTCGGGATTTGCGTTGTCGTGTTTCGCATACTTGAAACGTCCCACCCAGTTCTCAGCCGGATCAACATCTTTTCCTTCCGGAGAAAGTGATGCTGCAGATTGTCCTACAGGCCTTCTTGCTCTTACTTGGTCAACATTTTCATAAACGCCTTCTACTTCGTATCCGAAGAAATGAGAAATGGGTTCTCCTTTCATGGTGCGGGTGATATTACCTATGCGGTCTCCGCCTTCATAGCGTGCATACCCTGTGTCGTCGGTTTCGGATAATCTAGTGATTTTGTTCTTGTAGTGGTATGCGATTAGGGTGACATCCCAACCGAAATCTCCACTGGAATCTCTGTAATTCAAACTTACGTCAAAACCTTTGTTTTCCATATCGCCGAAGTTGATATACGGCACGCTGGCGTCTCCTGCAAGGTTAGAGAATGCGGCAGGAACTAACATATCGGTAGTTTTCTTGAAATAATACTCGAAAGCAAGCCCGAATTTTCCTCGCAGTAATAATGCGTCAAAACCGATGTTAAATGTTTCAATTGCTTCCCATTTGGTATCTCTGTTTCCGATACGCGATTGACGAAATGCCGTTGAACCTGCGTTGCTGCCTGTCAAATCATAGTTGGCATTATTGGTGGACATACCATATTCATTTGCCCAGTTGGTTGAGGACGGTCCTTCGGAATTACCAATTTGCCCCCAGCCTGCGCGGAGTTTCAGGTCGTCCAACCATGTGCGGGTACTCATCATAAATCCTTCTTCCGAAAGACGCCAGCCAACGGACAGAGACGGGAATGTTCCGTAGCGGTGGTCGGGCGAGAAACGCGAAACGCCGTCGCGACGAACATTGACCGTCAACAGGTACTTGTCCATCAACGCATAATCTACGCGGCCTAAAATACTGAAGATTGCCCATTCACTACCCCATGAAGAATTGGCTACGCGCTGCGTGTCGTTAGCGCCCATATTCAATATCCATGTATTGATATCGTTTTCAAAATCGTAGTGAAAACGCTGTGCAGTCATCGAACGTCCAATGCTGCCTTCTGTTGCTTCGGTACCGGCAAGTACGGTCAATCTGTGAATATTATTGATGACCGTTCTGTAAGTAAGCGTATTGGACCATTGCCTGCGGATTCTGAAATTGGCTGATTCCTCAAGGTTATTTGTTCCCGGACTTTCATTGAATTCAAGGTTTTTCTTTGCCATTCTGTAAGAATAACCTTGCGAATAATCCAAGCCATACTGAGTGCGGAAGGTTAATCCTTTGATCAAATCAACTTCAGCCCAGACGTCGCCAAATAAACGTTGGTTGGTATAATAATTGCCTATTTGTCGTTCAATGATTGCCACCGGATTTTCCCAGTTACCCGTATCGGGGAATCTTGCACCTGCATAATTGCCCTCAATATCTCTTACCGGCAAGTAGGGAATTGCCCTGTACACCCACGAATAGATGTTGCTTTCGTTTGCGGTATTGACGCGACCTAAGTCTCTCCACCATGCAAACGTCAGGTTTTCACCCACTCTCAGCCACGGACGAACATCAAACGAGGTATTCAGACGCGTGGTGTAACGCTTAAAATAATAATGCTTTACGACGCTTTGTTCGTCGTAAACATTCATACTCATGTTGTACATGCCCTTATCCGAACCTCCGCTAATTGAGAGATTATGGTTTTGTACGGGGGCAGTCCTGCTTATTTCATCCCACCAGTTAGTATCGCTAAATTCTGCTACGGCGTTGAAAGGAAATGAATAATCATTGAAAGCGGAGAGTTGGTCGCTATAGAAAGGCGCCGCCGTAGAAATATACTTGCGCGGCACAAAACCGGTAGGGGAGTATTCGAACAAACGATAACTCGGGTAAACTACTTCTTCAGAGGTTATTACTCCATTCTCATCGCGTTCTCTCATAACGGGCTGTCCGGCAGCATTCTTTGGAAGCGATTTGTCTAAGTTGTTCGTCTGCATGATGAATTCTACGCGGGCGCGTTCTTCCGAGTTCAGCAGATCATACCGTTTGCCTGCTTTTTGTATTCCGTAATAACCGCTGTAATTCAGAACGGGTTGTCCTGAACGAGAACCTTTTTTGGTGGTGATCAGGATGACCCCGTTGGCTGCCTGCGCGCCGTAAATAGCGGCTGCCGTTGCGTCCTTCAATACTTGCATAGATTCGATGTCTCCGGAGTTGAGGTAGGATAAATCCTGATTTTGTGAGGCAACCCCGTCAATAACGTACAACGGACCATTGTCGTTAACAGTATTGACGCCGCGGATACGTACCATAGAACGTCCGCCGGGAGCGCCGGAAGTGGCTACATACACACCGGAGGCTTTCCCCTGAAGTTGTTCAAGAGCTGACGAACCGGTCGACTTGTGCAAGTCTTCGGTATTTACTACGGCAACTGATCCGGTAATGTCGCGTCTTTGCTGCGTACCGTATCCTACGACCACTACTTCCGAGAGGCTTTGGGTGTCTTCTCTCAATTGGATTTCAAATACTCTTCGGTCGCCTACTGTTATATCCTGCGTGGAAAAACCCACAGAAGAAATTTGCAATACGGAGCTGGGTCCCACCACGGTGAGTGTGAACCGTCCGTTCGCGTCGGTAACAGTTCCATTGAAGGTGCCTCTTTCGAGGATGGTTACTCCGGGCAGCGCATCGCCGCCGTCGTCAACCACAGTACCCGTAATCGGAACGCCTTGAAAAGCCGACGCTTGAACGTTAGCCGTTGTTCCGGCTAACATGCTTATTATTAAAAAGATTGATAATAACCTCATATGAGGCTTTTTTAAAAAATTGATTAAGTACATAAATTTTTTTGTTTTTAAATTTAATTTACGCGGGCAGGGCTTATTTTATACCCTTTTCCGCTGTTTGATAATAAATAATTCCATTTCTTCGGACGCGCGTAATCGCTTGTGTCCGGCTATTTTTTCAATTTTTTCATTTATCCATAGGCATTCCAATTTTGAAGATTAATATGCGGGGGTAGTGCAAAAGAAAATAGCAGCCTTGCTTGAAGCAATACAACTATTTTTAGGAAATTTACTAAACATACAGGCACGCAAAAACGCGACACATCTGTAAAATATGAAAATGTACCGGTCTCTAGTCTCTCTCTCTCTCTCTCTCTCTCTCTCTCTCTCTCTCTCTCTGCAAATACCATACCAATCCCTGTATTTTACAGGAATTTTTACAGATATTTTTTACATGCCAGTTCATTGAGACGACGATAAAATTATTTCGCGGCAAACATACAAAATGTTTTGATTCATTTTCATTTTTTGTAAAAAAAAAATTCAGCGCTGCAAAAAAAAATCCTAATTTTGTATTTTCATCAATAAGTCGAAATAATCATGAACGTATTTTATCGAATCATTTGTACCAGCCTGTTCTTCACGGGTTTTCTTTGTGCGCAGACGGATGTCCATGCGCAGGAAATAAATGCTCCAAATAGAGATATTTCTCTGAAAATAAGCAACAAACGGGGACGTCCGGTCAGCAAGATTATAGTACATTCCGTCAAAACAGGCGAAGCGGGTTTTACTGATCGCTCGGGGCGGTTTGTTTTTGCGAATATGTCGGACGACGACACCATTTCCATGAAATTGCCCCGGTATGGCGATACCCACATTCCGGTGGCGGGTATGGATTCTCTGGTAGTAACGCTGCGGTCGTCTGTCCAGTATTCAGTGAACAACAGCGAGGGGCAAAGCGTGGTCGTAGGAAAAAACCCGTTGGAGATGAGCACCACGCTTAATGTTCCGGAGATGCTGAAAAAAAGATCGTACAGTTCTCTGTCGCAATTACTTCAGGGACACATCGGCATGCGGGGGATAAGTTCGGTTAATTCGAGTACCGAACCATTGGTAGTGATGGATGGAAGAGCTGTGGGAACGCTCCGCGAAGCCGACATGGTCATCAACGTGCATGATATAAAAACCATTGAAATACAAAAAGATGGCTTTGAGTGGGGAGCTCGAGGCGCTAACGGCGTAATTGTTGTGAGGACAAGATGAATGATCTGGAAACCTCTGTTATGGAGGTTAAAGCAAGCGTTCCCTGATCATATACTCAGCTATCTGTACAGCGTTGAGGGCTGCGCCTTTGCGAATCTGGTCGCCAACGCACCAAAAATGGATACCGTTTGGAGAACTGATGTCTTTTCTGATACGTCCAACGAAAATCGGGTCTTTATCGGCGGCAAAAACTGGCATTGGGTAAAGAAATTCTGCCGGATTGTCTTCGACTGCCACGCCCGGCGCATTTTGCAATGCTTTGCGGACATCCGACACTTCTAATGGTTGCTCTGTTTCTGCCCATATAGCCTCGGAATGTGCGCGAAGAACCGGAACGCGCACGGTACAAGCGCTTACCGAAATATCTGCATGCATGATTTTTCGCGTTTCGTGGTGCATTTTCATTTCTTCCTTGGTATAGCCGTTATCGGTGAACACGTCGATGTGCGGTATCAGATTGAACGCCAACTGATGTTTGAATTTTTCTATGGTCACCGGTTGGCGCTCCATCACTTGTTTCACCTGTATGATGAGTTCGTCCATTGCGGCGGCGCCCGCTCCGCTGGCAGCCTGATAGGTAGCTGCGTGTACGCGCTTGATGGGCGAAAGGTCGTGAATCGGTTTCAGCGCAACTACCATGATGATGGTAGAACAGTTTGGGTTGGCAATGATACCTCTGGGACGGTTCTTGCAATCGGCAGCATTCACTTCGGGAACCACCAGCGGCACATCTTCGTCCATACGGAAAGCGCTGGAATTGTCGATCATCACAGCGCCATGCCGGGTGATGGCAGCTGCAAAGGCGCGCGATGAACCTGCGCCTGCCGACGTCAGCGCTATATCAATACCTTTGAAATCGTCGTTGTCTTTCAATTCTTTTACGACAATTTCCTGATCTTTGAAACGGTAACTTGTCCCTGCGCTGCGCGAAGAACCAAACAGTACCAATTCGTCCATCGGAAAATCTCTTTCTCCCAGAACCTTCAGGAACTCCTGCCCTACGGCTCCACTCACGCCAACTATTGCTAACCTCATTTTGAATGATGAATTATGAATTATGAATTACGAATTACGAATTACGAATTTTTAATTTTTAATTTTTAATTTTTAACTGTTTACTCTGTTACTAGCCCTCTACCCATTTTGGTTATTGTGCCTTTTTCGGTCAAATCCGCCGAAATTTTGTCGAGCAGCCCGTTGATGAAAACTGAACTTTTTAGCGTCGAATAATATTTTGCTAATTCCAAATACTCGTCGAAGGTCACTTTCACCGGAATAGAAGGAAATTCTACCAATTCATTGATCGCCATATGTATGATCAGGCTGTCGATTTGCGCCACCCGTTCAATATCCCAATTATCAACATATGATTCAATCAATTTTCGGTACTCGTCGTAATGCGCAATGGATGCGCGCAACAAATTGAAAGCAAAATCACGATCGTCAGTCGATTTGTACATCGGAGGAAATGCTGTTTTGTCGGGACAAATGTCCATAATGGTTTTGATCACCATAATGACCGTGAAATCAATATCGTCGTTCCAGAAAATACTTTGTTCCTCCAGTATTTCGTAGAACATGTCGTTGTCTTCCAATTCGTTGGTAAAAAAATCGACGAGCAATTGTTTGTCGTCCTCATAATTACATGAGGGACTATCCATATACCGTTGGTAATAATTTGATTCTACAAGTCTGTTATACAGGCTTTTGACTAATTCCGGATGATTTACCCATCTCAACTTGCGTTCATCTGTGAATTTGTTGAAGGCAGGGCTTTCCGCTATTTGCTGTATCACCTCGTTTTCAACAAAACGGGTATTGGGATTCAGATCGTTCCAACTGGGAAGTTGTTTATTACGGGCAAGTTCGATACGCGAAACTGCAAACCGCTTGATGTCGATGGCAAGCAATAAAAGATAAAAATACAGATCATAAGCCTTTTGTATACTGAATACCAAATCCTTTTCCGGTTTCAGCCTATCCGAGCCTTCGGAATTGAAATGTGCGTACAAAATCTGTAAAACCTTTATGCGAAGCAACCTTCTATTGATCATATGTACAAGTTTTCAAAAAACGCTGCAAAGTAAATCATTTTTTTTTTACCTTACTGTTTCAACAAAAAAATATATTTTGTCTATCTTTGTCGGAAACTTTTAAAAACATGGTTTATGGATAGATGGGAACTATCGCGATTGATTTCGCGTGATTTATTGCGCATCAGGGCAATAAGATTCAATTTTGAAGAATTATTTCTTTGGACGTCCGGTTTGAAATCGCCTGTTTACTGCGATAACAGGCTTTCTTTGTCCGATTGCAAGGCGCGCAGTTTGATACGCGACGGATACGCTGAAATGATACGGACGGACTTTCCCGATGTGGAGGTGATTGCCGGCGTCGCTACGGGCGCTATTGCACAGGGCGCGCTTGTGGCGGATAAACTGAATCTGCCGTTTGTGTATGTGCGCGAAAAACCGAAGGATCACGGAATGAAGAAGTTGATAGAAGGCGTCCTCCTTCCGGCTCAGAAAACAGTTATCGTAGAGGATCTGGTATCCACAGGAGGGAGCAGTTTGAAAGCGGCGCAAGAATTACGAAAAGCCAACGCCAATGTCTTGGGCATGACGGCTATTTTCACCTATGAATTTCCCGAAGCGGTCGACAGATTCAAGGAAAATCAATGCGAGTTACGCGCGCTTTTATCATTTTCAACGCTGATGGAAGTAGCGTTTGAAGATGGATATATTACTAAAGCAGAGGCGGATATGCTTGAAAAATGGCATCGCAATCCTCAGGGTTGAGGGGTGTGGGCGCCAACAAAAATGACGGGTGCATTGCAATACAAATGTTGTTGAGATTTCAATCTTTGAAAAATTCAAGCGAGAAGGGATTGAACTAATTGTTTGAAAATCACTCGAATATTGTTTCTCCTTTGCGATATATCCCCATCTGATGAAAGGCGCTGATGAAAGGCGCAACCGAAACAAGCGATTGCCGGTACATTTCCATATCCGAAAATTCGAGGTCGACATAAAACAGGTATTCCCACTCCTTTCCGATGATTGGCATCGACTGTATTTTACTC
>Ga0099364_10001288_pt1 | contig 41812 bp, 32 predicted proteins | sample TergutTh196P3_FD_73070 | JGI IMG/M metagenome (GOLD analysis project Ga0099364, IMG submission 73070) | Microcerotermes parvus P3 segment gut microbial communities from Pointe-Noire, Republic of the Congo - Th196 P3 | ecosystem: Host-associated > Arthropoda: Insects > Digestive system > Gut ...
CATACACGCGGGGCGAAAAACTTCAGAATCTCCACCTTGATAGGGCTCGATTCATCAGACTCTATCTTTTTTACCCCAAACTGTCACCCATCATTGACACTTTAAGACACTTTAACAAAAAATTAACGCAACCCCCTTGACAAAATAAAAAGCATATGATATTCTTTTGGACACAAGGATAATTCGGGAAGTGCAAGGCGACAGTATCGAATGCGAATGAATTTTTGTCCGTTCTGCTTAACCTTTGTTGCCTTTGTTACGCCGGATATAGCGGATATAGTTTTTACGGGATGGGAAAAATCCCCTTGCGATAAACTTTTTATGAAGAGATTTCGGCTTTTAGTTTGAATCTTGATTGCAGGAGAATAAAGTGAGCAGAGTAAACCGCACAACTAACGCAATACGGGTCCTACTTAGCATTATCGCTGTTCTTGATAGTGCTGTTTGGCATTGCGCTGGTTTATCGAAGCAATAACTCTCGTTAAAGAACTGTAAGAGAGGCTTCACCGGCAAAATGCCGGTGAAGCCTCTCTTACAGTCATGTATTATTTATAAAGAATCGGAGGAACTAAAATGGCAACCAGAATTAAAATCTTTGACACAACTTTGCGTGACGGAGAACAATCACCCGGATGCAGTATGAATTTGCAAGAAAAATTGGAAGTGGCGCAGCAACTTGAAAAACTGAAAATTGACGTTATCGAAGCGGGGTTTGCAATTGCATCTCCGGGAGATTTTGTAAGTGTTTCAGAAATAGCAAAAGTAATAAAAAACGCTACCGTAGCGAGCCTTTGCAGAGCAGTGGAAAAGGATATTGACAGAGCGTATGAAGCCGTAAAGTATGCAGTATCCCCGCGTATACACACATTTCTGGCAACCTCGCCGATACATATGAAGTATAAATTGAAAATGACCGAAGATGAAATTCTCGAAAGAACGGGTCATATGGTCGCTTATGCGAAAAAATATTGTCCGGACGTTGAATTTTCAGCAGAGGATGCGTCAAGAAGCGACAAGCCGTTTTTAGCGAAAGTATTTGCGCGGGCAATCAAGAATGGTGCGACGGTTATCAACGTACCCGATACCGTTGGCTATTCCTCGCCGGAAGAAATGGCGGAATTTATCACATATTTGAAAAATAATGTGGATGATATAGAAAAAGCTGAAATCTCGGTGCACTGTCATAATGATTTAGGGCTTGCCGTCAGCAACACACTTGCTTCGATAAAAGCCGGAGCAACACAAGTTGAATGTACGATAAACGGAATAGGTGAACGCGCGGGCAACGCATCGCTTGAAGAAGTAGTTATGAACCTGCATACGAGAAAAGATTATTATGATGCAGAGTGCGCTGTAGACACAAAACAAATACATCGCGCAAGCAGGCTGATACAGACGATAACCGGCGTTCCGGTAGCTCCGAGCAAAGCAATAGTCGGCGATAACGCGTTCGCTCACGAAGCCGGGATTCATCAGCATGGGGTTCTGATGGAGCGCAGCACATATGAAATTATGACACCGCAGGATATAGGTATTCCCCAAAATAAAATCGTACTGGGCAAGCACTCCGGCCGGCACGCATTTGATGACAGATTGACCGAACTCGGCTATAGCCTCACCAAACAGGAGCTGGACGATGCTTTTGAAAGATTCAAGGATTTGGCTGATAAGAAAAAAATTATTTCGGACGGTGACCTGGACGCTTTGATCGCGATGAAACTTGAAACGGCAGAACAGCATTTTAAGCTGGAAAACTTCGTGATAAACAGCGGAAGTAAAATAACCGCTACATCTACGGTCAGCTTAATCGCAAACGACGAAATAATTGAAAAGGTTTCGGGCGGAGACGGCCCGGTGGATGCGTCATACAAAGCTATAAATATTATTCTCGGCAAACATATTGAACTTGAGGATTATTCGATCCGTGCAGCTACAGAAGGTGAGGATGCGCTCGGTGAAGTTATTGTCAAAATCAATATGGACGGCAGAAAAACTATCGGCAGAGCAAGCAGCACCGATATAATAGAAGCAAGCATATTGGCTTATTTGAACGGAGTGAATAAATTATGGGCATGACAATGACACAAAAGATTCTGGCGGCGCACAGCGGTCTTGATAAAGTATCCGCCGGACAGCTTATTGAAGCTGATTTAGATATAGTTTTGGGTAATGATATAACCGCGCCGGTCGCTATAAACGAATTTGAAAAGGCAAATTTAAACAATATATACTCAAAAGAAAAGATTGTACTTGTTATGGATCATTTTACCCCGAACAAAGATATAAAGGCCGCCGAACAGTGCAGACGGGTCAGGGAATTTGCAGAAAAGCATCAAATCGTTAACTTTTTTGATGTTGGCGAAATGGGGATAGAACACGCACTCCTTCCCGAAAAAGGACTTGTTAAAGCGGGCGACTGTATCATAGGAGCGGATTCGCATACCTGTACATACGGTGCGCTCGGAGCATTTTCAACAGGCGTAGGCAGCACAGACATGGCGGCGGGAATGGCTTCGGGTAAGGTGTGGCTGAAGGTGCCGAAAGCGGTTAAGATTAATCTTGAGGGTAAATTCAACGCAAATGTAAGCGGCAAAGATTTGATTTTGCATATAATCGGCAAAATCGGAGTTGACGGCGCGTTATATAAGTCTATGGAATTTTCAGGTGAAGGCGCAGCAAATCTTTCTGCGGACGATCGGCTGTGTGTAGCGAACATGGTTATTGAAGCAGGGGCAAAAAACGGAATTTTCCCCGTCGATGATAAAACTATTGAGTATATGAAACAGGCAGGAGCGGTTGATTACAAGGTTTTTGAAGCTGATCCGGATGCGGAATATGACGGGGAAATAACCGTTGATTTATCTGCGCTGAAACCCACGGTCGCGTTTCCGCATCTTCCCGAAAATACGCATCCCGTCGATGAGATAACCGAAAACATAAAAATACATCAGTCGGTTATAGGATCCTGCACAAACGGACGATATGAAGATATGGCGGCTGCTGCAAACGTTATGAAAGGAAAAAAAGTCGCAAAAGGAGTCCGTTGCATTATAATTCCGGCAACCCAAAAGATATACTTAGAATGTATAAAAAGCGGGTTCGCAGAAATTTTTATTGAAGCAGGTGCAATTATCAGCACTCCTACCTGCGGGCCGTGCCTTGGCGGTCATACGGGTATTTTAGCAGCAGGGGAACGCGCAGTTGCGACAACCAACAGAAATTTCGTCGGGCGAATGGGACACACAACGTCTGAAGTATACTTAGCAAGCCCGTATGTTGCGGCAAAAGCGGCAATAAAAGGATATTTAGGGAGGGATATAATTTGAAGGTCAAAGGAACGGTACATAAATACGGCGACAATATAGACACGGATGTTATTATTCCGGCGCGGTATCTAAACACAACTGATCCTGAAGAGTTAAAACTGCATTGCATGGAGGATATAGATGCGGGCTTTGTAAACAAAGTAAAACCCGGCGACATTATGACCGGCGGCAAAAATTTCGGTTGCGGCTCGTCGCGCGAACACGCGCCCATCGCTATTAAATCCGCAGGCATAGCCTGTATAATTGCGGAAAGTTTTGCGCGGATATTTTACAGGAACGCGATCAATATCGGTTTACCGATCATCGAAAGCGCACCGGCAGTCAAAGCGATAAAAGACGGCGATATTGTAGAAATTGATTTTGATAAAGGAAGGATCAAGGTAGGGGATAAAGTTTATAACGCACCGGCTTTTCCGCAATTTATCCAGGATATAATATCCGCCGGCGGGCTACTGAAGAAGACGGGTGCAAAAAATGGATTATAATATAGCGTTAATAAAAGGCGACGGTATCGGACCTGAAATTATAACTCAGGCGGTGAATGTGCTTGAAATTACCGGGAAAAAATATGGGCATAAATTTAATTTTAAATGTTCGCTTCTTGGCGGCTGCGCGATTGATGAAACCGGCGTGCCGCTGCCGCAGGAAACGATAGACGAATGTCTGAAATCCGACAGCGTGCTTTTGGGTGCGGTCGGCGGTCCGAAATGGGAAAGTCTGCCCGGAAATTTACGCCCCGAGGCCGGGCTGCTCGGACTGCGTTCGGCAATGAAACTTTATGCTAACATTCGTCCCGCATTCCTTTTTGAACCGTTGAAAGCGGTCTGTCCCTTACGTCAGGGCATTGCAGAAAAAGGCATAGATATGATAATAGTACGGGAACTTACAGGCGGTATATATTTCGGCAAGCGCGGGCGGCGTGTTACGAAAAACGGCACGGAGGCTTTTGATACAGAAGTTTATAACGAAACCGAGATAAAGCGCACCGCGAAAATAGCGTTTGAAACCGCAATGACAAGAAGAAAAAAACTCGTAAGCATTGATAAAGCTAATGTGCTGGAGAGCAGCCGTTTATGGAGGGAATCCGTGCATAGTATGTCGTTGGAATATCCGGAGGTAGAACTTAAGGATATGCTTGTTGATAATGCGGCAATGCAGCTGGTAAGAGATCCGTCGCAGTTTGACGTAGTGCTTGCAAGCAATATTTTCGGCGATATATTATCAGATGAAGCCGCAATGATAACAGGTTCAATAGGTATGCTTGCTTCCGCTTCGCTCGGGAACGGCAAACGCGGACTTTATGAGCCGATTCACGGCAGTGCTCCTGATATTGCGGGACAAAACAAATCCAACCCGACAGCGGCGATCCTGTCAGCGGCGATGATGCTGGAGTATTCATTTGGGTTGCGCAGAGAAAGCACGGCGATCCGGGAAGCGGTAAACAAGGTTTTGCGTGCCGGAATAAGAACATTTGATATTAAAGGCAGGGATACGGAACAGATTGTCGGCACGGTTCAGATGGGTGAATTAATATGCCGGGAAATAAATGGAATATAATGACAAATCATGGGGAGATAGATTATGAAATTAAACGGAGCGCAAATTGTTGTTGAACAATTAATAAAGCACGGTGTAACAACTGTATTTGGTTATCCCGGAGGAGCGGTGCTTCCTTTGTATGACGAGTTGTATAAAAATGGCGGTTCGATTCATCATGTGCTGACGGCGCACGAACAGGGTGCGGCGCACGCGGCGGACGGATACGCAAGAGCAAGCGGCAAAACCGGTGTAGTGATCGCAACGAGCGGCCCGGGTGCGACAAATCTTGTGACAGGCATTGCAAACGCGCACCTTGACAGCGTACCTCTTGTCGCGATTACCGGAAATGTAACGGTTCCGCTTCTCGGCAGGGACAGTTTTCAGGAAGTAGATATTGTAGGCATTACTCAGCCTATTGTTAAACATAATTTTATTGTCCGGGATGCCAAGGCACTTGAACAAACCCTGAACGAAGCTTTTTATATCGCAGGCAGCGGCCGCCCCGGTCCGGTGCTTGTGGATATCCCGAAAAGTGTTCAAAGCGACGTTTGTGAATATACAAGAGAGCGCGGTTTTTTTGAGGAGAAAGAAAAACCGAATATTCATCCCGATGATATTAAAAAAATTCTTTCGGCGCTTAAAACCGGAAAGAAACCGTACATATATGCAGGCGGCGGCGTTATCGCAAGCGGTGCGGAAGCTGAATTGCGGGAGCTTTCAACAAGGCTGTCTGCCCCGGTTGGTTTAAGCATGATGGGATTGACCGCAATCCCGGACGATTATGCGCTTAACCTTGGTATGACGGGTATGCACGGAAAATATGCGGCATCGGTTGCAAAATCAGAAAGCGATGTGCTTATTGTTTTAGGTGCGCGTTTTTCGGACCGAGCCACGGGCAACGTTGAGGAATACCGGGCGGATAAAACTATTATACATATTGATATTGATCGTGCCGAAATAGGAAAAAATATTCATCCTCATATTGAAGTGTGCGCAGACGTTAAAGAGGCGCTGACAAAATTGCTGGCAGAGCTTCCCGTTATGCAAAATGATGAATGGCTGAAACGTATTGATGAATTGAAGAACGAAGAACACGTCTCCTCAAACGATGAATTTAACCCGAAAAACATTATAGAAATGACGGAGCGTATTTGCGGCGGCGATACAATTATTGCAACGGATGTGGGACAGCATCAGATGTGGGTCGTACAGCACTATAAATTCAAAAAACCGCGTACCCTGCTGACTTCCGGCGGTCTTGGAGCGATGGGATTCGGTTTAGGTGCGGCTATTGGCGGCTGTATGGCAAATGATTCGAAACGAACCGTTTTGTTTACGGGCGACGGTAGTTTCGGTATGAATTTAACGGAGCTTTCTACGGCGGTTTCGCAGGAACTACCCATAATTATAATAATATTAAATAACGGCGTTTTGGGTTTGCCGCGGCAATGGCAAGCCGCATTTTTCGGCGAAAGGTATTCGTGCAGCACGCTAAACCGCAAAACGGATTTTGCAGCGTTGGCAAAAGCTTTCGGAGCAGACGGATATAAGGCTGAGGATCTGTCGCAGCTTGAAAAAATACTCTTGAATTTACAAGACAAAACACCGACGGTCATTGACTGCGCTATCGGAATGGACGAAAAAGTTTTCCCGATGATTCCGCCCGGCGGGTCGATCCGGGATATTATAGTAAAGGAGTGATTTAAGTGTCTGATTCAGCAGAAAAATTTACGGTGGAACTTCTTGTTTCCAATCATTACGGCGTGTTAAACCGTATTACGGGATTATATGCGCGGCGCGGGTTTAATATTGACAGCCTGCACGTTAATGAAACCGAAAATCCGCAAAGGTCGCGAATGCTGATAAGTTCAAAGGGCGATAAGTATATTCAAACCCAAATGGTTCGTCAGCTTTCCAAACTGCACGATGTAAAAAGCGTTGTTTTAATGACGCAGTCAACCGTATAAAAAATAAAAAATAAAGGGGAAATTATCATGGGTAAAATGTATTATGACAATGATTGCAATCCAAATCTTCTTAAAACTAAAACGATAGCCGTTATCGGATACGGCTCGCAAGGACACGCTCACGCTCAAAATCTGAAAGACAACAAATTTAATGTGATCATAGGGTTGTATGAAGGCTCTAAAAGCGCGGAAGTTGCGAAAAAAGACGGATTTACCGTTTTTAACACGGATGAAGCGGTTAAACGGGCTGACATTGTAATGCTTCTTGTCAACGATGAAAAAATGAAGAGTATCTATGACGATAGTGTTGCGGCTAATTTGGAAGCCGGAATGACGCTTTGTTTCGCACACGGCTTTAACATAAGATACGGACAAATTATACCGCCCGGGGATGTAAACGTAATTATGGTCGCTCCAAAAGGACCCGGGCATACCGTAAGAAGTCAATTTCTTGAAAATAAAGGCGTTCCCTGCCTGATTGCCGTTGAAAATGATGCTGACGGTAACGCAAGGGAAATTGCTTTAGCTTATGCTTCAGGTATTGGCGGCGGCCGGGGCGGAATTTTGGAAACAACGTTTAAAGAGGAAACCGAAACCGATTTATTCGGCGAACAATGTGTTTTGTGCGGCGGTGTAACCGCTTTGATGAAAGCCGGATTTGAAACGCTGGTAAATGCGGGCTATCAACCGGAAAGCGCATATTTTGAATGCGTTCACGAAATGAAGTTGATTATCGACCTTGTGGTCAAAGGAGGCTTATCGTTTATGCGGCACTCCATCAGCGATACCGCTGAATATGGCGATTATATGACAGGCAGCCGTCTCATCACACAGGCGGTCAAGGATGAAATGAAAAAAGTTCTCCTTGAAATTCAGAACGGTTCATTCGCTGAAGAATGGTTGAAAGAGAATGCCGGCGGCAGACTTAGGTTTGCAAAGATGCGGAAAACCGAAAGCGAACTGCCGGTTGAAAAAGTAGGCGGAGAATTAAGGAAAAAAATGAGTTGGAGCGGAAAAAATGAAAAGTGACGTTATGAAATCAGGGGTGGAAAACGCTCCGAAACGCTCGCTTTTGAAAGCAATGGGATATACGGATTTGCAAATAAAGCGCCCGCTTGTAGGAATTGTCAATTCATATAACGAGGTAGTGCCGGGTCATGTGCATTTACAAAACATTTCACGAGCTGTCAAAGACGGCGTATTGATAAACGGCGGAACACCCATGGAATTTAATACGATAGGTGTATGCGACGGACTTGCTATGGGGCATGAGGGAATGAAGTATTCGCTGTGTTCCCGCGAAATTATTGCCGACAGCATCGAGTGTATGGTAAAAGCGCATTGTTTTGACGCGCTTGTTTTTATCCCGAATTGTGATAAGATCGTACCGGCTATGCTTATGGCGGCGGCCCGGCTTGATTTGCCTGCGATTTTCATATCGGGCGGGCCTATGCTGTCGATTAACGGTTCGGACTTAAACAGTGTTTTTGAAGCCGTGGGAAACGTAAAGGCAGGTAAAATAAACGAAGCTGAACTTACGCTTATCGAAGAAGATGCTTGTCCGGGCTGCGGTTCATGTTCGGGTATGTTTACCGCTAATTCGATGAACTGTTTGTGTGAGGCGTTAGGAATGGCATTGCCGGGAAACGGGACGATCCCGGCCGTTTACGCGCACAGATTACGGCTTGCTAAATTAGCAGGTGAACGCATAATGAAGCTGCTGAAAGAGGATATAAGACCTTCGCATATAATGACCGAACGAGCGTTCCAAAATGCTTTGACGGTGGATATGGCTCTTGGGTGTTCTACAAACTCCGTGCTTCATCTTATCGCAATTGCAAATGAGCGCGGCATAGAGCTTGACCTCAATTTGATCAATGAAATAAGCGCGAGAACGCCTAATCTCTGCCGCCTTGCGCCTGCGGGATCCCACCATATCCAAGACCTATATTTTGCCGGAGGTGTGCCGGCAGTTGTATGCAAGCTCGGCGGACTTATTAATAATGACGAATTGACGGTGACCGGGGCAAGCATCGGTGAAAACGTTAGCGGAGTGTGCATCAAAAATAAAGATGTTATAAAACAATATAGTCCGAACGGCGGAATTGCGGCACTTTTCGGAAATCTCGCGCCGGACGGAGCAGTCGTAAAACGCAGCGCGGTAAAAAAGGAAATGCTGGATTTTACGGGGACGGCAAAAGTGTTCGACGGAGAAGAAGATGCGGTCGCCGCAATATACAGCGGACAAATCACAACGGGAGATGTAGTCGTAATAAGATACGAGGGACCGTCCGGCGGCCCGGGTATGCGGGAAATGCTTCAGGCTACCTCTGCTATTGCCGGAATGGGGCTTGACGGCGAAGCGGCACTGATTACCGACGGGAGATTTTCGGGCGCGACACGCGGTGCGGCAGTCGGACATATTTCACCCGAAGCGGCGGCGGGAGGCACAATTGCATATATACTCGACGGCGATAAAATTCATATTGATATTGAAAATCAAAAAATCACGTTGCTTGTATCGGACACAGAGCTTGAAAAACGCAGAAAAGAAATAGATTTAAGGACGGCGCAAAACATAACGGGTTATTTAAAAAGGTATGCGGCGGCGGTTTCTTCCGCTGATAAGGGGGCTGTATTATGCTGACATTAGACCGGATATATCAGGCGGCTCATGTGCTGAAAGATCAAATTCGAAAAACCGACATTATTCCTTGCTGTGACAATTTATTTATTAAAACAGAAAATTTGCAATTCACGGGGTCATTTAAAGTGCGCGGCGCGTATTTTAAAATAGCTTCACTTTCTGCAGAAGAAAAAGCAAAAGGGATTATTGCGTGTTCGGCAGGGAATCATGCTCAGGGTGTCGCGCTCTCTGCGCATAGAATGGGAATAAAGGCGACGATATTTATCCCTAATATTGCCCCGATTTCAAAAATAGAGTCAACCAAGAGTTTGGGAGCCGATGTTAGACTTGTGGACGGAATATATGATGATGCGTATGAAGCGGCTTGTGAATATCAAAAAACAAGCGGCGGTATATTTATACACCCGTTTGATGACATTGATGTAATTGCCGGTCAGGGAACGATTGGTCTTGAATTATTGGAACAAGTTCCTAACCTCGATGCGGTTGTTATACCTGTCGGGGGCGGGGGACTTATATCCGGAGTGGCGTTTGCCGTGAAAAAGTTGAACCCCGCTGTAAAAGTTTATGGTGTACAAGCGATGGGTGCAGGAAGCATGATTCAATCCTTGGAAAAAAAAGAACGCATGAATCTTAATCATATTTCAACATTTGCCGACGGCATCGCGGTAAAATCTCCCGGTAAATCTACATTTGAGATGTGCAGACAGTATGTTGACCGGATTGTCACCGTCAGCGATGATGAAACGGCAACAGCTATATTGACCCTGATGGAACAGCAAAAATTAGTGGCTGAGGGCGCAGGAGCGGTTGCGGTTGCCGCGGTTCTGTTTGATAAACTGCCGTTGAAGGGGAAAAAGGTCTGCGCTGTTGTATCAGGCGGGAACATTGATGTAAACATTCTTTCGCGCGTAATAAACAGGGGCTTGCTTACAACCGGACGTATGTCGGAGTTAAAAATTGAGATGCTGGACAAACCGGGACAGTTGAAAGAAGTATCTGCAATTATAGCGGACATGGGCGCAAACGTAATAAAAGTTTTTCATAATCCCTGCGGCGAAAATACGGATATAATCGGCTGTTATTTACATATAGCCATGGAAACAAAAAATAAAGAACATTTTTTATCGGTTAAAAAGGCTATATGTCGCAAGGGCTATGTAATTGTTGATGAGCACTAAACCCCATAATAACCCCCTAATTAAGTTTTGTTTTTTGGTTTGACTTTATACGAAGAAAATGGTAATATGACTGTATGAATATTATATTTATGGGAACTCCGGATTTTGCGGAGTACAGTTTGCGGAAGCTTTCGGGGTCAAAGCATAAAATCCTTGCCGTATTTACTCAGCCTGACAGACCCGCCGGACGCGGATATAAGCTGGTTCCCTCTGCGGTAAAAACTGCCGCGCTTGAGTTGGGTTTTGAGGTTTTTCAGCCGGATTCGCCGGTCACAGAGCATGAAAGACTGTCCGGGTATAAACCGGATGCGATTGTTGTAGTCGCTTACGGTAAATTGCTGCCCGAAAAGATTTTGAATATACCGAAATACGGCTGCGTTAATCTGCATGGTTCGCTGTTGCCCGAATATCGGGGAGCCGCTCCAATTCAATGGAATATTATAAACGGCGGCGAATACGGCGGAACTACTACGATGCTGATGGATGAAGGGATGGACACGGGCGACATTCTGCTACAGGAAAAAACAAAAATCGGCGACGAAGAAACCGCCGGGGAACTGTTTGAAAGATTAAAAGTTTCCGGAGCGTACCTGCTTTCAAAAACTTTGGATAAACTGGAAAACGGAGATATTACCCCGCAAAAGCAGGATGAAGCTGCGGCAACATATGCCCCTAAAATAACCGGTGATATGTGTTTGATAAATTTTGAAATCGGCGCAAAATCCGTGCAAAAGCTGATATGCGGTCTTTCGCCGGGTCCGGGTGCGTACACTTTATTAAACGGAAAAAAGCTAAAAATACTTCGTGCGCGTGTCGCAGACAGTGATGTTGCCGGAATAAAAAAAACCGTTGGAGCAATGATAAACAAGAACGGCAGACTCATAATCCCTTGTGTTTCGGGTGCCGTTGAAGCAACAGAAATCCAGTATGAGGGTTCACGGCGTATGTCTGCCGCTGAATTTATTAACGGGCACAAAAACCTGATCTATAACGCCTAGAGCAAACTTTTGGTAAATTGTTATGTCCGCGGTTAATTCCGGTGTTTTTGTTCTGTGAGGACAGGTTGTAAAAAATATATATTTGGAGGATTAACGCTGTCATGTTATACGGTTCTTTTTATGGTTATCCGGATTGGACTTACGCACTGATAATATTGTCCTTTTTAATTTCAATGGGTGCGCAGATTATGGTTAAGTCCGCATTCAACAAATATTCGAAAGAAATAAACTCCCGGGGCTATACCGGAGCGCAAGCGGCTCGGGAGATTTTAGATAAAAACGGTTTAAACCATGTTCAAATCGAACACGTTTCCGGAACTTTAAGTGATCACTTCGATCCGCGAAGCAATGTTGTCAGGCTTTCGGACAGTGTGTACGGATCAGAATCGGTTGCGGCTGTAGGGATCGCCGCACATGAGGTAGGGCACGCTATACAATATTCTGAAAAATACGCTCCTATGAAAATACGCGGTTTCATCGTCCCCACCACCCAGTTTGCGCCTTATGTTTCTTATCTCCTGTTGATTTTAGGGATCATGATGAGTTTTCCGGTTCTGATTAATATTGGTATCGCCATATTTTGCTTTGTAGTATTCTTTCAGCTTATCACGCTGCCGGTGGAGTTTAATGCCAGTGCCCGGGCTTTGCGAACGCTGGAACGTGACGAGATGCTGGCAAAACGCGAAATGTCCGGTGCAAAAAAGGTTTTAAACGCCGCTGCGATGACTTATGTCGCAGCACTAATCACCGCTATGCTGCAGCTATTGCGCTTGATCGCCCTTTCGAACAGAAGGAGATAGTTCGTGGATAATTGCAGAAAACAGGTGGTTTTGGCACTGGTTTCTTTTGAAAAAGATAAATCCTACTCTAATTTAACTCTGGACAAACTTTTGAGCAGATTAAAAGACCGGGAACGTGCGCGTGCCTCGACCCTGTTTTATGGTGTTATCGAGCGCAAACTGACCCTGGATTATATTATCAGCAAATATTGTTTATCCCGGATGAAAAACCTCTCCCCAATCGTGCTGAACATCCTGCGAACGGCATTGTATCAGCTTCGATATATGGACTCTGCTAAAGATTATGCCATTGTATCTGAAGCCGTTGAACTTTGCCGCAAACTTAAAAACGGATACGCAGCGGGTTTTGTTAACGCGGTATTGCGCAAATACATTAGCAAAGGTATTTTAAGCTCCGATATGTCGGGGTTACCCCCCTTTAAACAGCTGGAAATTGAATATTCCGTACCGCAGGAGCTTATAATGCGCTGGCAGGAGGATTACGGGGAATCAAAAACTCTTGAGATATTGAAATTTTCCGTTGAGCACGCACGGACAACATTGAAGGTCAACCTTTCCAGAACCAATACGAAAGCAACGATCCGTTCATTGATAAAAGAAGGATTCAATGCCGCGCTTGCATCGGATTGCAAATCTATACCCGAAAAAATACGTTTTTGTATAGAAGATTGTCTGTTTACCGACGGGTACATTGCAAGTGCGGATGCTTACCGCAGGGGTTGGATCTATGCCCAGGATATATCTTCGCAGTTGTGTGCGGCTGTTGCCGGATATTTCGCAAACCGGAGCGATAATCCTGTAATTTTGGATTTATGCGCAGCGCCCGGTTCAAAATCTTTTACCATCGCAAACATATTGAATAATAAAACCGAACCCGCACAGAACGGCAAGGGATCTGCGTATAAGATTTATGCTTACGACCTAAACCCTGCAAGAGCCGGTCTTATCCGTCAGGGAGCAAAACGGCTTGGTTTTGATATTAATGTTAACATAAACGATGCGGAGAAACGAAACGAAAACCTTCCGCAAGGTGATGTTGTGCTGTGTGATGTGCCCTGTTCAGGCTTCGGAGCCATACGCCGCAAACCGGAAATAAAGTATAAAACCGCGGCGGAGATTGCCGCTCTGCCGAATTTGCAATTAAGCATTTTAGAAACTTCCGCCGGGTATGTTAAAGAGAACGGTATCCTGTTATATTCCACCTGCACCCTGCTAAAAGCGGAAAACGAGGCTGTTGCCGCCCGCTTTTTGCAAGCTAATCCGGATTTCGAGCCGGAAATTCTCCCGGACTTTATAACCGGAGCGTTTGGGGGTCAGACCGAAACGACCATATTCCCGGGTGAAGTGAATGACGGATTCTTTATGGCAAGTTTCCGAAGAATCCGTAATTCATAATTCAACTATCCGTTGTTTTGCAAAAAAATGAAACAAGGGTTAAGAGCTATGAATTGTAAATCAAAAAAAGACATATTATCTATGAGCCGCACGGAAATTTTCGAATATATTCAAACGGCGCAGCAACCGAAATATCGCGCAGATCAAATATTCGAGTGGTTGCATCTAAGAAAAGCAGAGAATTTTGACGAATTTACCAATGTTCCTGCACAATTAATCGAGCGGTTAAAGGATGAATTTTATATATATTCGCTAAATATTGAAAAAATGCTTGTATCTAGGGTAGATAATACGGTAAAATATGTTTATACACTGCAAGACGGTGAAGTAATTGAAGCCGCAACGATGGATTATAAATACGGTTCCGGCGTTTGTATCTCAACGCAGGCCGGATGCAAAATGGGTTGTAAATTCTGTGCATCGCAAAACCCCGGGTTTGTACGCAACCTGACGGTTTCTGAAATGTTATCTCAGATATATTCGATAGAGAGAACAATCGGCGGCAAGGCTTCCAATATCACCCTTATGGGAATAGGCGAACCTCTGGATAATTTTGACAACACGGTAAAGTTCGCACAAATAATAACAGACCCGAAAGGGCGGGACTTTGCCGGACGTAAGATTTCAATCTCCACCTGTGGGCTTCCGGAAAGAATAGACGATCTCGCAAAACTGAAACTGCCGTTAAAGCTTTCAATTTCACTGCACGCTGCTTTTGACAGTCTGCGTGAGGATATAATGCCGATAAGCAGAAGATTTTCTCTGGAACGGGTGTTGGAATCGGCAAAGAATTACACAAAAGAAACAGGCAAAAGAATTACTTTCGAGTACGCTCTCATAAATAGCATAAATGACAGCGAAACCGATGCTAAAGCACTGCTGATAAAGCTGAAGGATATACATTGCCATCTCAACCTGATACCGATAAATAAAGTTGAAGGAAAAAGCTTTGAACCCAGCAGCGCGGAGGCCGCGGAAAAATTCAAGGAAATAATACAAAGCGGCGGGATAAGCGTTACCGTAAGAAGAACGCTGGGGACTGATGTAAATGCCGCGTGCGGACAACTGCGAAAGGCGGTGAAATTTTGAAATTTGCAGGCAGGACGGATATTGGACTGCAACGCCTTACAAACGAAGATTGCTACGCTATTTTGAATTTACAGGACGGCGCTGTCGTTGCGCTTGTGTGCGACGGAATGGGCGGAGAATGCGGCGGCGGAATAGCAAGTTCTATCGCGCGGGATATAATAATTGATAAATTAACCGGCGGATATAACTCCGCTATGAGCGGCTCTGAAATCGAGGAATTGCTTAAAAGCTCGGTACGCACAGCTAATTCTGAAATTTATCAACGTGCAAAAAACGATATATCATTGGACGGAATGGGCACAACGGCGGTGATTGCGCTGGTAAACGAAAGCGTATCCCACATAGTTCATATAGGTGATTCCCGGGCATATTTATGCAGTGAGGGGAAGCTTTATCAATTGACCCGAGATCACTCGGTTGTGCAGGATATGGTCGAAAAGGGCGTGATAGAAAAAGAAGAGGCGCGGATACATCCCCGGAAGAATCTTATCACCCGGGCAGTAGGGATAGAATTAGATCCCTGCATAGATTATATGAATACTTCCGCAAACAGGGAATACAATTCCGCCGACGGACAAAAACTTCTCCTTTGCTCGGACGGTCTTACTAATTGCTGCGAAGAAAGCGATATTACTAAGATATTGCAAAACGATGAAATAAGTCTGGAGCAAATGTGCGATGAATTAATAAATTGCGCAAATAAAAACGGTGGGGTCGATAACATTACCGCAGTATTATTGCGTTTATGATTGAGAGGGACGGTTACATGGATAAATTCACCGGCAAAAGGTTGGACGGACGTTATGAAATCAAAGAGCTGATAGGCATTGGGGGTATGTCCAATGTTTATAAGGCTTACAACATCGTCGAGGATCGGGATGTTGCGATAAAAATAATGAAAGAGGAATTTTTGAACAATGTGGATTTCCTCAAAAGATTTCGCAATGAGTCCAAAGCTATTGCGGCACTGTCGCATCCGAATATTGTAAAAATATTTGATGTGAACTTCGGTGACCGCATACAATACATCGTCATGGAATATATTGACGGGATCACAATGAAAGAATATATCGAACAGATAAAAATCCTTCGTTGGAAAGATGCGGTGCATTTTATCGTTCAAATACTTCGCGCTCTTCAGCACGCCCATGACAAAGGTATTGTACATCGGGATATAAAACCGCATAACATAATGCTTTTACAGGACGGCACTATCAAGGTGATGGACTTTGGTATTGCGCGTTTCGCGCGTGAGGAGGGACGAATATCCGAAGAGAAAGCGATCGGATCGGTGCATTACATTTCCCCCGAGCAAGCGACAGGCTCGCGTACCGACGAAAAATCTGATGTGTATTCCGTGGGAATAATGCTTTACGAAATGCTGACGGGAAAACTGCCGTTCGAGGGAACAACGCCGGAAAACGTAGCAATGCAGCATATGCAGGCAACCCCGATGACTCCGAGGGAGCATAACGAAACCATCCCGGAAGGGCTGGAAGAGATCGTTGTACGCGCTATGCAAAAGAATCCCGGTTCCCGTTATCAAAGTGTCGCCGAAATGCTGCGTGATATAGACGAGTTTAAACGTAACCCCGGCATAGTGTTTGAATATAAATATTTTTCTAACGAAAACCCCACAAAATATTTTAACAAACTGGACGGACAAAAGTCCGGTTTCAACGTTGGCGGCAAAGAACCGGAGCAAGGCAAAAAATCCGCAACCATCCCGATTCTGGCAGGGATTGCTTCGGCCTTTGTATTAGTTGCGGTCCTTTTTATCGTTTTTGTTATTGCTTTAGGCGGCGGCGGAAATTCGGGCGATATACGAATGCCTGATTTGGTCGGCGTTAATTTCCGTGAACTGGATGTGGAAAATGATTATAACGGCGATTTATCCGAAATAAATTTCATCGTTACCACGGGTGAAGAACACGATATACACGACAAAGACGTTATCACCTTTCAATCCGTAGCTTTCGGAAGATCCATCAAAGCTACTGCTGATGTTGAGATAACTCTCAGCAAAGGGCTAAAGCGGCACACCGTACCATCAATGGAGGGATTGGAAGTTGCGGAAGCGCGGCGAACTATCGAAGGGTTGGGACTTGAGCTGGAGAACGGTGAACCCAAAAAAGAAATAAGCGATACTGTACCCGAAGGCCGTGTTACCCGCACAGAACCCAAAGCGGGCGAACAGATTTCCAAAGAACAAAAAGTTCAGTTGTTCGTTTCGCTCGGGTCAGGGGATGACAAAGAGGTTCGTGTCCCCAACGTTGTCGGCAAAACCGAAAGCGATGCTCGCAGCGAATTGGAACAGGAAGGGTTCGTTGTCCAGATAAAGCAGGTGGAGTCAAGCAATACGGCAGGAACTGTGGTAAAACAAAGCCCGTCTGCATCCGCAAGCCGCAAAAAAGGAACCGAGGTAGTCATCGAAGTAAGCACGGGCAAAGCGCCTGAGTCTACTCTTTCTTTCAAGATAACAAAAATCCCGAAAAATCTAATGGGAACCGCTGTTCTTACGGTATACAAGGACGGAGTTGCAGCATCGAGAAATGATGTTAACTTAGCGTTACTGGGCACTTCGTATTCGTTCAACCTTACGGGCGATACCCGAAGTGTCAGAGTGATCGTAACCATCCGCCCGAAATCAGGCGGCGATGAGCAAAGAGTAGCATCTTACACCGCAAACTTTGTGAGCAAAAAGGTCACCCAAAACGAAAACATACCGACGGCTTTTAATAGATTCAGGGCAGCTTCTTCATCGAGCAGCGCACCGCCGCCGTCTCAGCCGCCGTCCAGTTCTTTACCTCCGTCTTCTGAAATTTCGTCCGAAGATCTGAACGGCGTAACCCCTTCGTCGGACGTACAGTGAGCGCTCCGATACAAGGCAGGATCATAAAGGCTGTAAGCGGTTTTTATCATGTGAAAACCGCTTACGGCGTTATTATTTCACAACCACGGGGAATTTTCCGCAAAGACGGTGAAAAGCCGTTGGCGGGCGATATGGTGGAATTGGAAATATTTGCGGATGAAACCGGTGTTATAAACCGGATCCTGCCGCGCAGGAATAGTTTTAAACGGCCCCCGCTGGCTAACCTTGACCAAATTATCTATGTCGTTTCCACTGCCGAACCGCCACCGAACAAACCGGTAATCGACCGTATGCTGGCAATCGCGGAATATAAAAAAATAGCTTCGGCTATTGTTATCACCAAACTGGATATTGATTGCTCGAACGAACTGGAGCAGATATATGCCGGGGCGGGATATAATGTATTGAAAACATCGGATCTGCAAAAAATATTGGATATGCTTTCCGGCAAGGTCAGTGCATTATCGGGAAACTCCGGGGTGGGAAAATCTACCCTGATAAACAAACTGTTGCCGGAATTGGATTTGCCGACATCCGAAATAAGCAAAAAGCTGGGACGCGGAAAGCACACAACCCGTCATGTCGAGTTGTTCGAACTGGAATGCGGCGGTTTTTTAGCGGACACTCCCGGATTTTCGGCGGTGAACACACTGGAGTATGATATTATTGATAAAAACGATTTGCAATACATCTTCCTTGAATTTGCCCCGTTATTAGGGAAATGCCGGTTTACGGGTTGTTCTCACACCGTAGAAAAGGAGTGTGCTGTGCTTGAAGCGTTAAAACAGGGGAAAATACACTCCGGCCGGCACAAAAGCTATGCCGATATGTATTCAGAAAGCAAAAACTACAAGCCATATAACTGACGGAAATCCCTAAAAAGAAAACCACCCCCGTATGAGGGTGGCTGACTTCTCTTGACTCTTAACCACCACAGCAGCAGCAAAGAATCACTACGAGAATTATAATCCAGCAGCAGTTATTATCACCGTTGAACAGCATTTGTTTTCACCTCGCTAATATCAAGTATGATATATACTATGTCAATAAAACGAATATGGTTACAATCCGCCCGCAAGGCTAACTGCCCGCAGGGTTAAGGAGGGGATTATTATAAACGAAAAATTAAACGGCGATAAAAAAATACCGGCGGAAACTGATTTATGCGATGAACATAACAAAGATAACGAGCCGGATACAAACAGGTCTGATACGGAAAATCCCAAACAAGATTCGCTGTCCGAATCAATAACCGATGCCGGCAGCGGCGATAAAAAGGACGAAACAATTTCCGGTGATTCTGAATCCGGGCAGCCCGCACCGTCTCGCCCGGACAAGCAGGGTGAAAAATCCTGTTCTGTTAAAGAAAAAGAGTCAGATATATCCCGCAAAAAAAAGAAAAAGCTATTGCGCGGAATAATATTTGCGGTATCCCTTGTGACCGTGTCCATTATGCTTGCGGTGGTTATTCTGGTTACTATCAGCGACATGATGGGGGTTGCCAAACCCGACTCGGAAATCCGTATCAATATCCCGCGTAACTCCTCCACCAAACAAATAGCGGATATATTGAAAAACGAGGGCGTTATCCGTTATGTATCCCTGTTCAGGTTCTATTCAAGAATGCAGGATGCAGACGGTTATTACCAATACGGATTGTTTTCGTTAAATTCCGCAATGTCTTACGAAGATATTATTAAAAATCTTAAACAAATTTCATCCGAACGTGACGATGTTGTGTCTGTGACTTTTCCGGAGGGTTCCCGTCTTCAGGATATTGCCGCGTTACTCGAAGAAAATGAAGTTTGCAGCTCCGAAAAATTTCTGGAGGATATTAACAATCCCGAATTTATCAAAAGTTTGAACTCCGGCGAATTTTTTGAAAAAGAAGTATCCGAAAATCCTAAAAAGTATTATTATATGGAGGGTTTTCTTTTTCCCGATACCTATGAGTTTTTCACAGGCGATGATACCCGGGCTGTAGCGGAGGCAATACTTAAAAATTTTGAAGAAAAATTCACCCTTGCCATGCGTGAACGTGCCGCCGAATTGGACTTGAGCGTTGAGGAAGCTGTTATATTAGCATCTATAGTACAGGGCGAAGTAAGTGACCCTGAGGAAATGAAAATGTGCGCAGGTGTATTTTTTAACCGCATTAACAACAACTCCGTGTACCCTAAGCTGGAATCCGACACCACGACCCGTTTTTTGCGGGATTTCATACGAAGCCGGATACGCCCTTTCGATCAGAGTATCTATGATCAATATATATTTTCCTACAGTACCTATGACAGCGATGGACTTCCGGTAGGGGCGATTTGCAGTCCGGGGGCAGATGCGTTAAATGCGGTATTGAACCCGACAGAGAGTAAATACTATTTCTTCTACTCCGACCCTAAGGGGGTTACACATTTTGCAAGAACCGATTATGAGCATGAACAAAACAAAAAAACCTACGGAAACTTTTAAAGAACCCGAAATTCTCGCCCCTGCCGGTGATTTTGAATGTTTGCAGGCGGCTGTTCGCTTTAAAGCGGATGCGGTATATCTGGGTATGCCGGAGTTTGGTATGCGTGCCGCCGCAAAAGGTTTCGGTCATGAGCATTTACCCGGGGCTGTGGAATTTGCACACCGTCATAATGTGAAGGTATATCTTACCGTCAACATTATTCCGCGTAATTCCGATATAGAAACGCTTCCCGCGCTTGTAAAAACAGCGGCAGCTTCCGGCGTGGATGCGTTTATCGTTGCGGACATAGGCACAGCGGGTATAATCAAAAATCTTGATCCCAACATAAGTTTGCATATATCGACCCAGGCGGGTGTCACAAACTATGCCGCCGCAAATGAATTTTATAAGTTGGGTGCATCCAGGATAATTTTGGCACGCGAGCTGACTTTGGATGAAATACGGCAAATACGCAGAAGTATTCCGGCGGATTTGGAACTTGAAGTTTTTGTACACGGCGCAGTTTGTGTTTCCTACGCCGGACGTTGTTTGCTGTCACAATATATGACGATGCGGGACGCAAACATGGGAAAATGCGCTCAACCCTGCCGCTGGAATTATAATCTTGTTGAGGAAAAACGCCCGGGTGAATATTTTCCTGTTTTTGAAGACGAATACGGAACATCGATTTTAAGCGCCGCCGATTTGTGTATGCTTGAGCATTTGGACAAACTGAGGGATGCGGGAATAAACGGGTTCAAAATCGAGGGACGCGCAAAATCGATGTATTACGTTTCGGTTATTACCAACGCCTACGCAATGGCAAAAAAATATCTGCCCAAACGCGGCGGGGAATTTGTGTTGCCTGAATGGATTTCCTCTGAAGTATATAAAGTCAGCAACCGTAATTACGGAACAGGTTTCTTTTTCGATCCGGGCGGTTCTTCCGTTAAAGCCGCAGAAAACGGATATGTCCGCGGTTATGGTTTTGCGGCTGTTGTCGAGGGGTATCGTAACAACTGTCTGGAAGTTTCTCAACGCGGAAAATTCTGCCGCGGCGACACACTTGAAGTTCTCGTTCCGGGTATCGAGCCTTACCGTATCCAAGCTATCGAAATGTACGACCGGGATTTTGTTTCAATAGAAAGCGCTCCTCACGCAAAGATGAAAGTTTTCATCAAATACGACAAGGAGCTGCCTAAAGGAAGCATATTACGCATCCGCAAATAAAAATTAAAATCTGCTCTTACAGGATATTTAATGCTCTTTTTATTTTTTCATGATTTTTTCGAAATCTTCTACGGCTTTGTTATCGTACCCTGCGACACTATCCGGACTGAACAATACCTTGATGGTTTGCAGCACCAATTGCAAATCCAGCCAAATCGAATAATTTTCGATATACATTAAATCCAGCGTTAATTTATCGCGAAGATCGGTGTTGTATTTTCCCCAGATTTGCGCAAACCCTGTAAGACCTGCTTTTACTTTCAACCTGTATCGAAATTCAGGCAAGTCCTGCTCCAAGGTTTGCACTACTTTTTTGCGTTCGGGCCGCGGTCCTACAAAACTCATGTCGCCCCTGAAAATATTGATAAGCTGAGGAAGTTCATCAAGTCTAAATTTGCGCAGGATTTTACCTACCTTGGTTATACGCGGGTCGTCCGCCGGACTCAGTTGCGGATCATCGGATTTTTCCGCATCGGGAATCATCGTGCGGAATTTCAAAAGATTGAATATATGTCCGTTTCTTGTAACCCGTTCCTGTTTATATATCACCGGGCCTTTGTCATATAGTTTTATCGCTAACATTTCGATCAATATTATAGGCAGCGAAAGCAATAAAATAATGCCCGAAACGCTTATATCGAATAACCGTTTTGCCGCCATTTGCTCAAAAGTGAGCCCGCGCACCGTCGCTGAATAGATCGTCATGTCGTCAACTATCAAAAATTTGGAATATTTTATTACAATATCCTCAACATTGGGTTTATAAAAAATCATTTTATGGTGTTTATAACAATATTCTAAAAGATGCGGACTTTCGCTCTTGGGTGTATCCAAAATAAAAATCGCTTCGTGGTCGCGTATCGCGTTTTTTATGCCGGGATTATCGTATTTTATCGTTCTTTTAATTTCCCATTGTTTTTTGTAGCTCTTTATTTTTGCGATATGAGCGGGCAGGACACCCTCATCCCCGTATATTACAAGGGTCGGAACAGGGTCGTTCGCCTTGAAATATATAAAATTACCGAATCGGGTAAAAGTTATGATAACAATTATTTGCCCGAAAAACGCCACTAATAAAATTCCCACCGTATGGAGACTGACGTGCCTGAGCATTACCGAAAGCTGAAAGAACGTTAAAACATCACAAAAAAAGGTTGCGAGCACTATCGAACGGATGATTTCGCGGCTTTTTTTTGCCCCGATTTGCCATCCCCCGTATATATGGATCAATACCAGACCCAGTATCGCGAATGTCGGATAAGCTATTGCAGCGGTACGCGAAAACCGAAGTAACTCAATTTTGTTATCTACCGTGGAAACATTTAAAAACAACACGAAGAAAACCGCCATTACAGAACCGAACATTATCAGTTTCAAAAAAAACAGAATTGTCTTTTCAAAGCGCCAAAAAAATTTTTTCATTTTTCTTCTCCGAAATTTTCTGTGGTATCTGGAATGTATTTTTGCGGGCTAAAAGGCAAGAATATATTTTATGAGAAAAACAATAAAACTTTGCGCTTTCTCCGCCGCCGTCGTTTGCTTTTTTATATTGGGACTTATCTGTTATTACGAATTTACTCTTCCCGGTTATTTTTATGTGTTTAAAAATGAAGATTTAAAACTTGATACCCGATTTAAAATTACAGCAGACAGCACCGCTGTGTTTATGGAAAACCGTTCAAAACCGGCTGTTAGCATTCCGGATGAAAATATATCCGCCGGTTTTTCAGGCACGCAGGGGCTTACCTTAAAATTATTTGGCGCGTTTCCCGTCAAGAATGCCCGTGTGCAAACTATAAAACGGTCTATGCTGGTTCCCGGCGGCAACCCTTTCGGTGTAAAGATGTTTACCAAGGGTGTTATGGTCGTGGGAGTAAGTGATGTCGAAACTCTCAGCGGTGTGGTTAATCCTGCTAAAGCTGCAGGTATTAAGATGGGTGATATTATATATCTGGTGAACGGCGAAAAAGTTTCCACCAACGAAGAAGTCGCACATATCATCAGCAGGAGCGGAGGAAACCCCGTTGATATTCATCTTGAGCGTAAAAACAAGGGAATTAATCTTACAATGGTCCCCGCGCTTTCTAAGGATGATAACAAATATAAAGCAGGGCTTTGGGTACGCGACAGTTCTGCCGGAATCGGGACGATAACATTTTACGACCCGACCGAAGGTGCATTTGCCGGATTGGGACACGGGATATGCGATGTTGACACGGGAGAAATACTTCCGCTTCTTTCCGGCGAAATTGTCAACGTGAACATAGATTCTGTCCAAAAGAGTGTAGCGGGTACGCCGGGCGAATTGAGAGGATCGTTTTTGCCGGGTTTTGCCGTTGGGAATCTGCTGCTCAATGACGAATCCGGAGTATACGGACAAGCTTACCGCCGTGCTGTCAGCGGAAAAGCTATTCCTATGGCGCTGAAACAGCAGGTAAAACCGGGCTCTGCAAAAATTTTGACCACTATCAAGGGAAGAAAGCCCAAAGCATACAAAATCGTTATTGAAAAAGTTGCGGCAAACAGCAGTGTGAAAACAAAAAACATGATTATACGGATAACCGATCCGGAATTGCTCGAAAAAGCAGGGGGGATCGTGCAGGGGATGAGCGGGAGCCCGATAATACAAGGCGGAACGCTCGTGGGTGCTGTGACCCATGTTTTTATCAACGACCCTGTAAAAGGGTACGGGATTTTTGCTGAAAATATGCTGGAAAGCCAAAATTCTATAGGTTTTGATAAAGCGGGATAAAAACAAAATATTTCCTGAAACCGGCGGTGTTCGTGTGTTATTTTTCAAGCTGTCTTTATTCCGTTTGTTCAGATTCTCCCGGCGACGATTCAGAAGGTGTGTCCGTTGGTATTTCCGATACTTCCGATGTTTCCGGTTTGGATTGTTCAGATTGTGAAGATGCTCTCGCAGAGCTTTTCTGGGATTTTGAAGATCGCACGGAGCTTGATTTTGCCGAAGATTGCGCACTTGAGCTTGAGCCGGATTGCGCCGCAGAACTTGTGGATCTTACCGATGCGGCACTCGAGGGTCTGGGCTGAGTGACCCGGCTGTAATAAGAATACGGTGGGACAGAATATCCCTCGGAAGATACAGCGGAAACTTCGCTGTCGTCCAGCGCAGGGGCTGATTCTGTAGAAGAATATTCTACAGGGTCAAATTCGGGGCTTATATTTCTAAGCTGCGGCGGTTTTTGTTTGTTGTTTTTGGCATACCACAAATCAGGATAAAGCGGCGTTGGATTTATGCGCGCTCCGGAAGCGTCCACTTTCTCCCCGGGGCGCAGCATACGGGCAACCACTACAAAACGAGTGTCGGTATTTTGCCCCAGTTCATAACTGCAGGTGGACAAGGTCAAAAGGTAATCATCAGGGGTTACATCCACATCAGTTTGTATAATAGAACGCAGCTTTACTTGGTCTGCGTACCAATTGAAATGTCCGTCGCTCTCTTTATCCACAAAATGATGATAGTTGAATACCGGACCGTCCTTTTCGTCCATTGTCGCCAAGAACGCACCGAATACTACCCATTCTCTTTCGTCGTAAACGGTATCGAAAGTTATGACCGGGTGTTGTTTGTAAAAATCAACATTATTATAATTTAACAACTGCGCAAAAAACTTCCCTGTTTTAATATTGTGAGAATACATAATGGTGTTTGTGGAAAAAGTTTGCGGCATAATGGTACACCGGTAATCGAGGAACGGAACCCCAAAATCACTGTAGGTTTTATTAAAGCTTCTTTTCAGATAATATTCGTTATCGTCCTCTTTTTGCACAACCGGATAATTGACATCGGTTCCGGGAATATATATCCATCCCTTTACATCCTGATTTATACCGTATAATCCCGCGAACTTTTCTAAATATCCTTCGGGCAGGTCTGATAATTGACGGGCAGAGGGTTCTCCTCTGTATGCGTTAACAGCGTTTTCGATAATTTTGTCCGCTTCGTGGTTCTCAAGGAAATATCTTGTTAACGGAATTGCTGCGCACACAAACGTCACGAGTGCCGCCAATAATACAAACTTGCGTATCACTTCTAACGTCCTATCACCTTTCCAAGGGATAAAAAACTTCAGAAAGGACATAAAAGGATTTCGTTTTGTTACTTGCGTTTTTTCATCTTCATTTTTTGCCGCAGGGAATGATGCGTATTCATACCTTGTGAATTCCCCCGCCGCATCCCCGGAGAGATAACGTTTTAGCATATGCAAAGCTGCGGTCACCGTTTTGGTACGAATAGTATCCCGGTTTTCATGTTCATCTGTCCACATAAGTTTTTCTACCCAGATTTCGCCATCAATCGCCAAAGCGACGAAAACCGTACCTACCGGTTTTTCGGGAGAACCCCCGCTTGGACCGGCTATTCCTGTGATTCCGACCCCCACATCCGCTTCGGATATTCGCCGTATTCCTGCGGCCATCATCGCCGCAACGGTAGAACTTACCGCGCCGGATTGTTCAATCGCTTCCTGCGTAACTCCGAGCAACTTTTGTTTCGCTTCGTCCGAATACGATGTTATCCCCATATCAAAAACGCCCGAAGCTCCGGGCACATTTGTAAGTGTGCCCGAAAACATACCGGCGGTGCAACTCTCTGCAGATGCAACTTTACGCCCTAAAGCGTTAAGAATTTTTACAGTTTCACGCGCTGTTTTTTCAAGATCAATATTTTCAAAATCAATATTATCCAGCATTTATATTTCCATCCCTTTGTGCGATTAATATCCTATTGTCAAATCTTTGGATATTTTTTGAAACTTCATTTTTATCGAACTTTCCTGTGTGTTGAGCTTTTGTTCTTCTACCATTACCGCTTCTAAAGACGGTCTGGTTTTCGGATGTTTTGGAGTGAACACCGTGCAGCAATCTTCATACGGTAATATCGAAGTTTCGTATGTTCCGATTTTACGCGCTATTTCGATTATTTGGTTTTTATCCATGCCTGCAACCGGACGCAGCACGGGGAACCGGGCAAGTACATCAACACATATCAAAGCATCTAATGTTTGGCTCGCTACCTGTGCGACACTCTCACCGGTGATTATCGCTTTCAGGTTCTGCCTTTTTGCGACATTGTTAGCCGTTCTCATCATCATTCGTCTTGTCAGTATTGTCGCATATTCTTCAGCACAGTTTTTTTGTATCGCTTGTTGTATGCCTGTAAATTCCGCTACATGAAGATTGATGCTTCCGGTGTATTCGCTTAATTCCCTGCATAGCATAACAACCTTTTCCAGCGCCCTGCCGCTTGTGTAAGGCGGGCTGGAGAAATGCAGTGCTTCCAACGCTATTCCGCGTTTTGCCATCATGTATGCCGCTACCGGGCTGTCGATTCCGCCGGACAACAAAACCAAGGCTTTCCCCGAACTTCCCAAAGGCAATCCGCCCGCGCCGGGAATCTGGCCGCTATGGATATACGCGCCAAAATCGCGGATCTCGATCGTAACCGTTATATCCGGATCGTGTACGTCAACTTTCATGTTCGGTAATTCGTCTAAAATACAGTTTCCTATTTCAGCGCAAATTTGCGGAGACTTTAACGGAAACAGCTTGTCCGACCGCTTCGCTTCCGCTTTGAATGTTTTCGGCTTATCCTTATCGGTATTCAAGCGATCCGAAACTACCTTTATCGCCGCGTTTCTTACCGCTCCCATTTCCTTTTCGGTTTCCCACGCTATACACAACGCGGCTATCCCGAAAACCTTGCTGACTTTTTCAAGTATATCCTCATATGAAAACGATGAAAATTCATCGGCGGTATCGAATTGATCAGCCGGCAGAATATAAATTGTCGATTGAGCTTTTTTTATTTCAAATTCGCCGCAGTCTTTGATCACCGATTTTATGTTTTTAATCAATATATCTTCAAAGGTTGATTTATTTAATCCCTTTAACGCCATTTCGCCGTATTTTGCCAGAAGTACTTTTCTCATAATACACGCTGTGCGCCAGGCTGCACAAAAATCATAACATAATGCCGCCTGCGCCGACTCGGTTCCTTTCTCGAATGTTTTTTAAGCTAAAAATTCCATTCCCGCTTTTAATCTGTTTACAAATTCATTTATATCCTCTATTGAGGTTTCACGCGAAAAGCTGATCCGAAGCGCGGTGTCTATCTCCTGCGGACAAAGATTCATTGCGGTCAAAACATGGCTGGGTTTTCCCCGGCCGCACGCGCTCCCGCTCGATACATATATATCATGCTGTTCCAAATAATGCAGCATGATTTCGCTTTTGACCGTATTCGTCGCAAAACACATGATATGCGGAGCAGCATCTTCTTTTGAAATTATCCTTATAAATCCGGTATTGCGCGCATCAGTGTTTGCGGATATGCTTGCAAGCTGTTTTCTCAGATGCATATTTAAGGATTTATAATGTTCAAGATTTGTTTTTATATCGGGGTAAACATATTTGACCGCCGCCGCAAAACCTGCTATCAGCGGAAGGCTCTGTGTTCCCGGTCTTATCCCTTTTTCCTGTTCTCCGCCCCTCATCAACGGTGTTATCCGTGTTTTTTCTTTCAAGAACAGAGCACCTATCCCGGGGGGAGCGCCAAGCTTGTGTCCGCTCACACTGATCAAATCCGCACCCAACCTGTTTGCGTTCAAAGGATACTTACAAAAAAACTGCGCCGCATCTATGTGTATTATTACATCAGGATATTTACGCTTTACTTCCCGAACGATTCTGTGTACATCTATTCTCATTCCTGTTTCGTTATTCAGAGCCGATAGTGTTATCAGCGTCGTTTTTTCGTCCACAATGTTTATAATTTCATCTTCAATTGTTCCGGTTTGATGTTTATCGAGTTTTATAGGATGTATTTCCCATCCTTCTTGTTCCAAATGTTTTAGCGGGCTTAAAATCGACGAATGCTCAAAAGCCGTTGTAATTATCTTTTTCCCCCTGCGCACATAAGCGTTTGCCGCTCCGTATAAAGCAATGTTGTTGCTTTCGGTAGCGCCGGAAGTGAATATTATTTCAGATGGAACGGCTCCCATAAATTGTGCAATACAAGAACGCGCCGCTGTTATTTCTTTTTCCGCTTCAAGTCCTAATTTGTGTAAAGAGGACGGATTACCGTACATCTTTTGCATAACAGACGAAACGGCATCCGATGCCGCTGTGCATATCGGGGCGGAAGCGGCGTTGTCAAGGTATATCGTCTTAATACCTCCCTCGAACAGAAATTAAATTTTCAGTTATAATCCCAATTTCTCATTGAAATTAATATTAAACCTCTTCGAAAATCACTTCGCAGCGCATGAACGTTCGCAGCGCATGAACGGAAGATTTTTCGTCAAGCGTGTTAATTTATCCTTAAATATCCATGATATTCTCATCAAAACTTCCTTGTTTGACGAAAAATCATCTGCGTTCATACATCACGTTTTAGTTTTTGAGGAGGTCTATTTTTTGCCATGTACTTCGAACTGCTGTATCCGTGCCACGCCGTCCGCACCCGGATTTGTGATATAAATTCTTGCGTATCGTCCGTTTACGGGTTCGACTTTTTTATCCAGCCACGCATCGGTGTTCCCCGTAACGGTGTCAGCATCAATCCAGCTTTTTCCGTCCAAGCTTACCTGAATTTTAAAATCTTTGGTATTCAGCGATTTGTCGGAGTATGCGCACTCCGCGTTCATCAAAACATATCTTGATATTTCATATTCTTCCCCAAGATCCACGCATACCCAGCTGTCGCCGCTCTTTGAGGTTTTCCAGCCTTGTCCTTTAGTGAAAGAACCGTTGGTTACTTTATCCGGGCAGAATGAAACGCTGTTTTCATCCGGATCCGTACTTGATGCGGTAGCTTTTGCTTGCAGCGAAACGCAGAACGGACAACCGTAAGCTTCGCGGAACAACATTGCCAGATGGTCGGCGCGAACGAATTCGACTTTATCGCCGAATCTTTCTCTGAGCGCTTCATATACCCTGTTGATACCTTCAACGCCCATTTCCCATGAAACCGCTTGCGGACAGTAAAACATCGGCTCGTGCCCGTCCCATGCCTCAATATCTTCGGTGAGGATTCTCAGAACTCTCGGCTCGTCACCGTCGTAACGGGGTTTTGCGGTAAGAAGCGGCATTTCGTCTTTCATGATCTTGAACATAACTTGTCCGTCCATACGTTCCTGGATTGATACGCCGGTTAACGACGGACAGTATTCTTCATATATATAGTCCTGATCATCGCGTATAAAGTTCCATGCGGCTATGTAGTTATATCCGGTTTTACGGAAATATTCATTGGTAAGCGTGCAATATTTTTCGAACCATTCGTTTTTCCATCTTTGCGGGTCTGTATAACCAAGCCCCGACGGTCCGGATATTATAAGGTCGTTTTCTGTCGCTGTGTTGTAGAAAAAATTGAGCATCTGCGGCCCCGCATCATAAAGAGCGGGAGAGCAGGTCCAGCTTATGGGGTATTTCCCTCTGTTTTTATTCGGCCACAACACATCGTCTTTTTTCATAGCGTGCTGGCAATATTGAATATTATCTCCGTCACTGACCATAAAAGCAACATAGAACTTCGTTTCGAGTTTAGGCTTTTTGGGGATTACTGGAACATTGAGTTCCTGGCTGAATCCGGAATAGACGGTATAATTTTCGTAATAATCAGCGGGGACGGTAGGGATACCGTGTTCGGAGTTGATCCGGATCGTTGCACCCTCTTCGGGACCCCAGCCGATGCAGTATGTTTCCACCGGAGTGGTATCTTTGAAAAACTTTTTGATATACTCTGCTTCTTTTTCGATGCGGGGATCCAGCCACATAACCATTAATTTTGCGGCAACCGCGAGATCTCTTATATATGCCAAATGATGTTGTTCGGCATCAACACTGACAAACAGCCGTTTTGTGCATTTTGGCCATATGTTTTCGAGAGCGTAGTCGTAAACTTCAAACTTATCCTTGAATCTGCCGCGGAAGTCGTGCAGAATTTTGAACCCGAAAGGTTCGAGTGTAAGAATATCGGCGATCCTCGCGGACACGATCAACGCATCTTCGAATCCTGCCAGTGTGGTGGCGATGTTTTTGGTGTCAAAGATCTCATCGTCATAAACAATGATTCCCTTGATCAAGGACTTATACTTTTTTATCAGAGCGTAATAATTATCGGTTTCCGCCATTTCAATGCCATGCTCTCCGGGCCAGTTTTCGGTATCCTGCCATGATTTCGGCTTATCGAAAACTATTATTTGCGGTTCGATCCGATTTGCAAGCCCTTGCAAACCTGTTACCAGGAGTTTAACGTCGTTCGGTTCCCTCCCGACGAAAACCGCATCGAGCGGCTTAACAGTTTTCCCGAAACGCGGGAATATTTGCCCTTTCGGCCAATTGAGTCCGTCCATAAATAATTCCTCCTGTTTTTTGAAATTTGTCAATTGTTCTATTGACATTTTTTATTTGAGATTTTTATTTTTGGGATTTTTATTATATTTACCTTTGGGTTTTGTGTTATATTTTATGTTGTCCCCCGACTCAACGTCGTCATCCCCGTACGTTTCTTCCAATTTTTTTCTTGCTTCGGCGATTCGGCGTTTTTCGTATTCTTTCGCAGAAATTTGCTCCGGAGTTCTTTTTTTGTTGTCAGCATTTTCATCGTCTGTGTTTTCGTTAATGTCGCCGCCGTTATCGACGTCTTCTTCCGTTTCGGCGTATATTACTTTCTTTTTAGACGGTTTTCTGCGTGCTTTCATCGCTTCCTGTTCTTTGGCTATTAATTCTTTCGGGTTATACATTTTGTTCAAAATTATGGCTTGCACCACACCCAGCGCTCCGCCGATCATCCAGTATAAACTCAAACCAACCGGGAACATAAAGGACATCCACACCGTCAATAGAGGCATTATATACGTCATGCCTTTCATCATACCCGAGCCGCTTTGATCTCCGAGCTGAGCAGTAGGGCTGATACGCATAGTGAGCATGGTAGACATAAACGTGACCGCTCCTGCGATTATCGGAACCAGTATCAGAAGGTTAAACGCAAGTGTAGGTATTACGCTTAGGTCTGTGCCCGGAATCCAGAAGAAACTGAGGTCGATCCTGCCGATTTTATCCGTGAAGTTTTCTACAAATTCGACATGGCCGTTACCTTTCATAAGTTCAACGGCTTCGCTGTTGTTAAAAAGCTTTATCAAATTAAGATCTAAAAGACGGTTTCCGACATTGATAGCTCCGTCTTTCAACGCGTTGGAACCCAATAAATTTTCCAAAAACTCCGCTCCCAGACTGTTCGCTACTTCAACGGCGGAATCTTTTAGCTCGGCCGTTATGCGCACAATATAGGTCAGGGGTTTGTACACTACTTCCAGTAAACCGAATAACAGGACGAACGGGACAAGCTGGGGAAGACATCCGCCAAGAGGTTTATAACCCTCCTGACTCATCATTTTTTGCATTTCTTCGTTATACTTTTGCTTATTGTTCCCGTATTTCTTTTTAAGCTCGTCCAACCGGGGTCTGAACGCCGCCATCTTGATTGATGACTTGTGCTGCTTGATACCCAGCGGAAACTGCGCAGTTCTTGTGACGATCGCAAATATTATGAGTGCCGCACCGTAGTTGGGGATACCCTGATATATAAACCACATCAGCCATCCCAGCGGGGTTGCGATAATGTCTATAAAAAAACCCATTATTTATTATCCTTTCAACCGATTCAACCGATTCATTCAAAATGCCGGGTAATAACCCCTTTATTTTCAAAACCGATTTCAATAATCATGAATGTCTGCATTTAACCGGAAATTAACATTAATATCCCAGAATCTTTTTGCGCTCGTTGTCAGTCCAGTGCAACGCTGTTTTTATACCGTCTTCTATGGTAAGACCGGTCTCCCAGCCTAATAATCTCCGGGCTTTGTCACAATTGGTATAAGCTCCCGCGACATCGCCTGTCCGTCTGGCGGCATTTTTGATCGTAATATCTTTGCCGAAAACGTTTTGGAACGCCGCGACGAATTCCTTTACAGTGACGCCTTTGCCGCTCCCGAGATTAATAACACAGTAGTCACCGTCCTGTGCGGTGAATATTTCGTCGAACTTCTCCACTGCAAGAATGTGAGCGCGCGCAAGATCCCAAATATGAATATAATCACGAATAGCTGAACCGTCCCGGGTGGGCCAGTCCGTACCTGCAATACGAAATTCGGATTCCGCTCCCAGCGCGGTGTTAACAAGCTTGCCCAGTATGTGCGACGGATCGGGCACAAACGGACCGGTGCGCATTTTCGGATCAGCGCCTATAGGGTTAAAATATCTCAGCGAAATTCCCTTAAAATATCCTGCGCCGCAAAAATCCTCAAGCGCAAGCTCCATACACAGTTTTGTTTTTGCGTAAGGGCTCAGGGGGAACAGCTCGCTGTCTTCGGTAACCATAAAACTTTGCTTCGTTTTGTAAAGTGATGCGGAACTCGAAAATATGATCCTGCCGATACCCAGGGTTTTGAGCGAATGAAACAAATCAATGGATTTAGCGACATTTTCCGTATAGTACAGGTAGGGATTTTCTACCGATTCGGGGATAACGATCCGTGCGGCACAATGTATACAATGAGTTATATCCGGGTGCTGTTTTACAATTTTTTCGAGCAAGTTATGGTCGGCAATATCCCCCTCGTATAATATCCGTCCGTCCGCAAACTTCCTGCATCCGGTCACAAACGAATCGAATATAATAGGGGTATACCCCGAATCAAGTAACGCTGAACATATAGTGGAGCCGATATAGCCCGCACCGCCGGTAACCAAAACTTTCAAATTTTTCACCTAATTTTCCTTTTCCCGGTCGCTGATTATAAATTGCCGCGCGGGAACCGGTACTCATGTTCGCTTATGATTTTTTTTGCGCAAATGCGGAACTTGATCAAGTCCGCCCTTACTGAAAGGATTACATCTTAGGATCCGCCATAATGCAAGGAATGTTCCCTTAAACGCGCCGCGCTCCTGTATTGCCGCAATAGCGTATTCCGAGCAGGACGGAACATATCTGCAGGACGGGGGCAAAGAGGGGCTTATTTGCTTTTTGTACAGACGTATAAGACCGATTAAAATCTTTTTCATTGTATTTGCCGATTTTGGCGCGTATTCGGTTTAGCGCGGTTCGCAAGAGGTGCTTGCGAATTTGATAGCAATAGATTTAAATGCTTGCGGATAACATCTCTGACTGCATTCGAGTTTGCGGAGGGAGTGCCGGCGCGTGCCGCAAAAACCAAATCGTATCGCCGCAGATCGAACTCTTTTTCCAGTTCGGTGAGCGCAGCGGTAATCACCCGTTTTGCCCGGTTACGGCATACAGCGTTGCCGATTTTTTTCGCGGTCGAAATACCATAACGTCCGGTTGAGCGTTTGTTTCTCAGCGCATAAGTGACAACCAGCGGATGTGCTTTATACGGCGCGTTATAATAAACCCTTTTAAACTCTTTGTTTAATTTTAGTGTTGTAAGATTTCGCATTCTCTTATTGCGCGAGACGCATTCTGCCTTTGTTGCGGCGGCGTTTTAACACCTTGCGCCCGTTTGCCGATGCCATGCGTTTTCTAAATCCGTGCACTTTGTTCCGATGTCTTTTTTTAGGTTGATATGTCCTCTTCAATGAAAAATCCTCCAAAATGTAGAAATTTTAACTTGCAAATACATAGTATAACTTATATCAACATTCAAAGTCAAGCGATTAAGGGCAAAAACCGATTCTGTTAATGATACTTTTACAATTCGGGAATGGACACCGGTTATTGCAACAAACGTTTTTGCGCTGTTTTTTCATATTCGCTGTCCTTAATACCCCAGCAGGAAAAAGGGTGTATGCTTATTCCGCCGCGGGCGTTAAATTTTCCCCTGACTTCGATGTATTTCGGCGACAAAATTTTGCGGAGATCCTTTAGTATAATATTAACACAATCCTCGTGGAAATCACCGTTGTTGCGAAAACTGAATAAATACAATTTTAAGGATTTGCTTTCAAGCATCTTTTTTGACGGGATATACCGGATCGTAATAATACCGAAATCCGGTTGTCCGGTCAAAGGGCACAAGCTGGTAAATTCCGGACATTCGAATTCAACGGTGTAGTCAATATCAGGATGCTTGTTGGTGAAAGTTTCCAGCAAACCGGGATCGTATTCGCTTTTGTAATCGGAAAAACCGCTGCCGAGTGATATTACACCTTCAAGTTCTTCGGATGTTCTTGACATAAAACATAAACTCCTTGTTATTCTTCTTTGTTCATCTTCATTTCCATCCATTGCTGGCGTGAAATCAAGACTTTTCGCGGCTTGGAACCGTTATGTTCGCCCACGATACCCCGCTGCTCCATCATGTCTACCAGCCGTCCGGCGCGGGCATATCCTATCTTTAGCTTTCTTTGTAATGTAGATGCAGCCGCCTCATTCGCATCAACCACCAGCTCCACAGCCTCATCATACAGGTCGTCGCCGGATTCATCAGAATCTGCGGCGGAGCGCCGGGCGGATTTTTCGGAGATAGCCTGCCTGTCGATCTCATCCAAAACTTCATCGTCATAATGTGCCGAGGAGTCCTTGGATTTGATATGTTTTATAACTCTGTCGCGCTCGTCGTCGTCCACAAAACAACCTTGGATACGGACCGGCTTATTCACACCTATGGGCCGGAACAGCATATCCCCGTTTCCTAAAAGCTTTTCGGCACCGATCCCGTCAAGGATGGTACGCGAATCCACATTGGAAGAAACAGACAACGCTATACGGCTTGGAATATTTGCTTTTATCAAACCGGTAATAACATCAACCGAGGGTCGTTGTGTCGCGACTACAAGGTGCATTCCGGCGGCGCGCGCAAGCTGTGCTAAACGGCATATGGAATCCTCAACTTCCTTGGGGGCAGCCATCATCAAATCCGCAAGCTCATCCACAATGATAACGATCAGCGGCAAGTGGTCAAGCTCATTATCCTGTTGAGCAAGTTTGTTGTAGCTTTTTATATCCCGCACGCTTTTATCCGCGAATAAACGATAACGTTTAAGCATTTCGGTGACAGCCCAACCCAGCGCCCCCGCCGCTTTGCGCGGGTCGGTAACCACGGGCACAAGAAGGTGCGGTATTCCGTTATAGACGTTCAATTCGACTTGTTTCGGGTCAATCATCAGCAGCCGCACTTCATCGGGAGAGGATTTGTACAGCAGACTTATTATCATGGAATTTATACATACCGATTTTCCCGAACCGGTTGTCCCGGCTATGAGAAGATGGGGCATTCCGGAAAGATCCACTATTTGAGCGGCACCGGATATATCCTTACCCAGTGCTACCGAAACCTTGCTTTGGGATTTTTCAAATTCGCCGCTGTCAATCATATCGCGCAAATTTACCGTTTCCCTGTACTTATTGGGAACTTCGATACCGACAGCGGATTTGTTTGGGACGTGCGGTTCTATACGAACGCCGGCAGCCGCAGCCAGATTTAACGCAATATCGTCTGCAAGATTGGTAATTTTGTTCACTTTAACGCCGGCAGCCGGTTGTAATTCATAACGTGTGACCGCCGGACCCCGGGATATGTCGAGTATTCTGGTTTGTACACCAAAGCTTTTTAATGTGTCTACAAGCCGTGCCGCATTTGCTCTAAGCTCTTCGCCGGCATCGGAATTTTTTGAACGGCCGGATTTTTTCAACAAATTTGTAGAGGGGAATATGTATTCGTTTTCTTCGCCGTTGTCGTTATCATAATATTTTTCTTTTCTTAGTTTGGACGGTGCCCGCGAGGGTCTGGTAGCCCGTGAAATAATGTCCTCATAATCTAACGGAGCTCCCTTTGTATTCCGTGTTCCGTTGTTTCCGGCAGATTCCGGCTCGAGCGGTATATCAATTCTGGAGCGTTCGGTGGGGGATGAAACCGGATGCTGCGGCAAAAAATCATTTTCGGATCCGTTGTAAGGATCTTCTTCGTCCCATGAATGGTCTTCCCTATCCCGTGCAGTTTCGGAATAACTGTGGGTAAGCTTTTTGAAAGGTTTGGATATGATCCTGAAAAGACCCGGGAGCGTGCTTCCGGTAAAGATCATAGCAAAGGTGAAGAGTAATATTATAATTATTATCCCTGCGCCCGACCGTCCGCAAAGGGCAACTATCGGTAAACCAAGCAATGCGCCGACTATTCCTCCGCCTGAAAGATTGGTTCCGTTTTCATAAATCACTCCAATTATTTCCGCAAATCCGCCCTCAAGTTTGATATCAACAAAAATGTGTGCCGCAGAACATATAAGTATAACGATCACAATTATCTGCCATAATTTACCCTTGGTTGAAACTTTGGGACTGCTCATCGACGAAATTATTGAAATAAAGATGAAAAGCGGCCCCAGGAGCATTGCTCCGAAGCTGAACATCCCGTACAGGAAATCGTGCAGCCATTTCCACATATTAGTTCCTTGAACAAGCGCGAGAGCGGTAAGGAACAATCCGAGTGCGAAAAAAACAATTGCCCGCAGCTGACGATTCTGTGTGACAATTTCCTTTTGTTCGGCTTTTAACGGTTTTTCCGGCTTTAACGGTTTTAACGGTTTGCGTACAGCCATATTTTAAACATCCTTTACAGTTCAAAAATTACCCGGTTCCGAGACCGATAATAATTAGACTTCCTCGAAAATCACTTCGCAGCGTATGAACGGAAGATTTCCCGTCACACGGCGTTAATTTATCCTCAAATATCCATGATATTTTCGTCAAAATTGCCTTGTTTGACGAAAAATCATTTGTGTTCATACATCATTCGCGGTAATATTGGATGCACGGCAGACAAGCGAAGTTTGCGAAAAAGCGGTCAAAAACCGCTGCGGCTGATTCCGTAAATTATTGCAGCTAAACCCACGATTGCGGTATAAATCGAAAAAATGATAAACTTATTCGTCCGCAAAAGCAGTTTTACAAGCATTATCGCGCCGAAACCTACTGCTGCTGAAACGATAAGCCCTATAATAACAGCGAAAATAACGAGCGTGTCTGCATCTGAAGTTTTACTTAATCCGCTTATTTCGGAAAGCGCGCCTCCTAAAATAGCAGGTATGCTCAAAACAAAAGAGAATTGAACAGCGGTTTCGCGGGAAAAGCCGCAAAAAAGTCCGGAAGAAATCGTAGCGCCGGAGCGCGAAATTCCGGGAAACAATGCTAAAGCTTGAAAAACACCGACGGTCAGAGCGGAGCGCGCCTTTATTTCTCCGATCCTCTTTTTTCCTTTCACAACACGGTCGGACAAAAACAAAAGCACCGAAGTAAAGAGAAAACACAAGCCCAAAACGATGATATATTTTCGCTCTTCGGCGATTGCTTTAAAAATTGAATTAAAAGGATAAACCGGGATCAAAGGCAAACAGGCAAGCAACAGCATCAAAATCATATTCCGCTCCGGTGTTCGGTTTTTTAATGTAAACTTTCCCGTAAACAGTTCCCGGAGCATACGGGCAAGCTCAAGTATAAGCGACAGTATCAACCTGTGAAAAGCCGCAAACACCGATATTAAAGTGCCTATATGTAAAACAACAATAAAGAGGGATGCCGACAGCTCTCCGGTTGAATCCCAGCTAAGAATATGACCGGCAAGACTGAGATGACCTGAGCTGGAAATCGGAATAAATTCCGACAATCCCTGTATTACCGCTAAAATAACGGCGTTAAGGATACTCATCTAAACTTCATTTCTCCTTTTGTTCGCTTTTATCGTTTTGATCGCCATGATCGCCTTGATCACTAGACTCCTGCTCGTTTTTCTCTTGTTCTTTGCGTGCGATTGTGTCGTCGAGATATCCGATAGCATCGGACAAACCTCCTAACGAGTCGATTAATCCGTATTCCACCGCATCTTCGCCGTTGATTATCGTACCCACGTCCATCATAAGGACACCGGTCGCCATCAAAAGCTCGCGGAATTTTTCTTCGTTAACTCCGGAGTTAGTAGTTACGAAATTAATGATTCTCTCCTGCATTTTATCAAAATATGACAGAGTTTGCGGTACGCCCAGAACCAAACCGTTCATACGCACCGGATGTATGGTCATAGTAGCGGTGGGAACGATATAGGATTTATCCGCCGAAACCGCGAGCGGAACTCCGATCGAATGACCTCCGCCCAACACGAGGGAAACCGTGGGTTTGCTCATCCCGGAAATAAGTTCCGCTATAGCAAGTCCTGCTTCCACATCGCCGCCCACTGTGTTTAAAATTATAACTAATCCTTGTATTTGAGTGTCCTGTTCTATGGCTACGAGTGCCGGAATCACATGTTCGTATTTTGTCGTTTTATTTTGTGGCGGCAGGGTATAATGTCCCTCCACTTGCCCGATTATTGTAAGACAGTGTATCAAAAATCTGCCCTGTACCGTAACCGAGCCGTTTTCTATAATTTCTTCGGTTTTGGTTTGCTCCTGTTCCGTATCGCTGCCGTCAGAGGTTTCTTCGGGGTCACCTTTTATCTTAGGGTCGCATGGATTGGCGATTTCCTGATTATTCAATATACATCTCCATTATTAAGAAATAATTCTCAGCAGATCTGATTGCTTACATGATATTTTATGCCGTAATAACGGAAATATACGAATAAATCTTAAAAATCGCAGCTAATAATCTTCCGGGTCGGGGGGCTCGGGGTAATTAAAAACATAATATACAATAAGGGGCGTTTCCCGGTTAATTGTGCTGCCGGGGGCATAATTTGTACTTGCGACCAGGTTGGTTTCCAGTCCGTCATTTTGCTGCGGGCGGAATTCATACTTAGTTATACCCGCCATGGCAAGCTTGGCATGATATTCATGCAACGGCATATTATTACCGCCGGATTTGAAGCTGGGTATCTTAACAAACTGTCTGCCTTTGGATACCTTGACCGTGACTTTTTCTCCGGGTTCAATATATTCATCACGTTTTATGCTTTGCTCGAAAACAACCCCTTCGGCCTTGTCGTTGTTGAATTCTTCGACCCAGGTAATGTTTAGTAAGTTTTTGAATCTGGAGTCGTCCCGTACATCGTCCCGGTATCTGCCTATCAGATCCGGCATCAAATAATCGCTCACATTTGAGCTTTCTTCGCTCACTTCGGAAGGCTCTTCCGCCGAAGATGTCTGATCCGGACTGATGCTCTGACGGGGACGGGAGGACGGATTATGTCCGAATATAAAGTACAAAAGAACCCCTGCTATAACGATTAAGCTAATCGTACTAACACTTACCGCCGCCAAAGCATACCGTGGTTTTTTCTGCTTACCTGCGGAATTTGTGCTCGTTCCTGTTTTAGCGGAAGAATCCAGATCTTCCGGCGGAGGGTTAATGCGGGTAAGCTGTTTGAAAAACTCATCTATAGTCTGGGTGCGGTTTTGCGGAGAAAGGTTCATGCTATTGGTGATTGCATGGGAAACATTGCGGGGTATGTTGGTGTTCAGCAGCGACGGCGCAATGAAATTGTCGTTGGTCTAGCGCCCCGTCGCTTCGGGCGGCATGGTTCCCGTAATAGTTTTATACATTACCGCCGCCAAAGAATAGACATCGGTATAAGGTGCGTGGGAAGAATTGGGCGAATATTGTTCGGGTGCCGCATAACCCCGATAGAGCATCGGCGAAAGCTCCGAGCCGGATGCCCGCACCGGGCTTATAGCAAACCCGCAAAGCTTTATCTCTTCATTTTTGGTTACCAGAATAGTGTCCGGGCTTATGCCGCGATGTATTATATCGGCACGATGCAGTGTGGAAAGCACAGGGAAAACAGGCTCAAACAGTCTTAAAGCATCCGGAACAGTCAGTTCCCCCATTCTGTCCGAAATGTATTGTTTCAGGGTTACTCCGGATATGTGTTCCATTACGACATAAACCGTGTTGTTTTGCTCAAAAACATGAAAGACTTTTTGGATGTTCTGTAAGGTGCGCATATGTGCAAGCTGACGATAAAGTTCAATAAAATCGTACATCAACGCTTTATATTTCGGCTCGCAGCCCGGAAGTACCCGGAGTTCGCTGCTGCGAAACGCTCTTTCACACAAAGTCTCAGGAGCGTACTCTTTTATATCGACCGCGGTTTCGATTTTGGTGTCGAAAGAAATATATACCGCGCCTTCCCCGTTGCTGCTTGAAACTTTTCCTAACAAATAGCGTTCCGTCAGTATAGTGCCCGGCGGAAGATGCGGCGAAGCCACGGGAGATCCTTTTATATATCCACACTTAGGACAGACCGATGCATCGCCTATTGTTTTCATACAACCTAAACAACGATTGAAATTTTCGATCATAGAATCATGCCTCTCTGCGGATTCAACCACATTCATTCCTGTCTCCGCATTCAATATTACATTAATTCGCAAATTTTGTCAAGCCGGAAACTTATGAAAAATTAGGTGTTTTTCTTAAAAAAATTTGTTTCCGGGAGCGGACAAATCAGGCTTGTTTTTAGTAATGCGTTTGCCAAACCATTTCTAATATCAATAACTAATTAAAAAGTTAATAAAAAATCAAGTGAAAACTTTGATATATGGATTTTACGCCGATTTTTTATAGTTACTTTTATTGGATGTTGGTATAGTGTGCAGCATGAAGTTTTTATTAAGCTAAAGCTAAAAAAACAACGGCAAGCTTTTTTCAACGCTTGCCGCTTTTGTATTTATAATTTCACATATAGCTTTTTATCAGATTAATTTTTCCTGTGATTTGCCTTGTGATGTTTTTTATAATAAAAATGCAAGTGTGCTGCCGTATTTCGTTTTATATAATTTTTATTTTGCATTTAGCGGTTTTTCTTCCGTCTGCGGTAGTTACCGTGATTGTGACAGTTCCTCTTTTTCTCGCGGTAATTTTACCGTTTTTAACGGCGGCGATTTTTGAATTAGAGGATCGCCAGGTTGCTTTTTTATTCAAGGCGTTATTTGGACTTATCATTGCTTTTAAAGTAAGTGTTTTGTTCACTTTGAGGTTAGCGGTTTTTCTGTTTAATTTTACGGATTTCACTTTAACAGCCTTGAACTGTGCCTGTAGTGTACGGTTTGCGGTAGCTTTGAAAGTGAATGCAGCTTTGGTGCTAACCCGATTTTTGCCCTCAAACCAACCGTCGAATTTGTAACCCCGGTTAGCGGTGGCTCTCAAAGTAACAGCGGCGTTGTGATTGACGGTTTTTCCTCCGGTAACTTTTCCGCCTTTTCCGGCTTTCGCTGTAACGGTATATTTATTTTGAGTAAACCTTGCTTGTATTGTGCTATTGCTTATAACGGTGAAATAATAATCTCTATCGATGGACATTAATACATTACCCTCATACCAGCCGTCAAAGGTATAACCCGTAT